>Ga0302170_10000058_pt1 | contig 37537 bp, 26 predicted proteins | sample I_Fen_N2_1_FD_193492 | JGI IMG/M metagenome (GOLD analysis project Ga0302170, IMG submission 193492) | Peat permafrost microbial communities from Stordalen Mire near Abisko, Sweden - I_Fen_N2_1 | ecosystem: Environmental > Terrestrial > Soil > Wetlands > Permafrost | place: Sweden: Abisko...
GGGATCGTTATTATCAGATAGTTTGACTTTTGACATATCATAGCTCAAATTCTGATAGTTCAGTCCCAGTCCCAGATGCAACTGCCAGTCTTGCCCCATCTTCAGCGCATACGCATAGGTCAAATTCAGATTGGTCACCGAGGTATATCCTACTTTGTCCTGAATGGCAATCAGCCCAAGCTGCGTATTCATATTATCGATATAAGTACTACCCGAGGCAAAAAATGTCATCGGTGACCCGCTCACACCCAGCCATTGTTTGCGCGCAGCCATGCTAAACACCGCTTCGTATTTATCATAGATAAACGCAGGGTTTATATATTGAGCACTTCCCCAATAATTATTCAACCGAATGTTCGATTGAGCAAGCATCAGCAAACTCAGCAAATTCAATGCTACTATAAAAATGAATCGTTTCTTCATGATCTCAGCTTCATCGGACCACCATCAGGTATCCTTCGCGTATTTTGGTTTCAGCCTCAAACGTATAATACAAAACATAAAAATACGTATCTTTCGAAACCGGTTTGTTGTTATACATGCCATTCCAGCCATCCGTCCCGTCGTACAACTTAATGCCATTCCGGTTAAACACCTGCACATGCCAGCCTTTCATAAACTCATCATTATGCCCGTCGCCATTAGGAGTAATAGTATTTGGAATTTCAATGACTGTAATATCGGTAACCACCGTGCTATCACAACCAGCTACGGTTTTCATCACATCGGTATAAGAACCTGTTTGGTTGTACTCATGCCCGTTTATCGAATACGATTCGCCCGACATAAGTAAGATATTATTATGCATATTGAAAACGGAGTTAACCGTCAAATTGAGCGTTACCATACTATCGCAGCCGATCGAATTGATTAAGTGATCCACATAGGCTCCACCCACCGAATAAGCCTTGTTATCCAAATAATAAGAGTCGCCCTGACAAACTGCAGCGGTCAGCTGAGCACTGCTGGGCACATTAACCGTCAGCTGTAGCGTAGCTGCACTATCACAGCCCGCAGCATTCACCAAATGTGCCACATAAGTACCCGTTGTGTTATAACTCGTACCATTAAACTGATAGGGATCATCCCGACAGATAGTTGTTCTGGTCATAGAAGCTGATGGTTGCTTAACTTTTAAGCTAAAGGTAACAATGCTATCGCAACCCGCTGCATTGGTCAGATTTTGGGTATATACTCCCGAAGATTTATAAACAACACCATTAAGAGGATAAGCATCACCTTGGCAAATTTCGACTTTTACCATAGAGTAAGTCGATTGTTTTACCGTCAGATTAAGCGTTGCAATACTGTCGCAACCTGCCGGATTAGTCAAATGCTTCGTATAAGATCCCTGATTATTACATGACAGGCCATTCCACACATAAGGCAAATCGGAAGGGCAAATCGCCATATTCGTTGTAGAAGCATAAGGATCTATCGTGACCGTGACCGTATTAGTACTGGGACATATCTCCATATATCGGATATCATCCAATGCAAAATCATTTCCAGACCCCAAGATATTTTGATTAACAATGCTGATATTGGCAGAGGTAGTTGCTGCGTCCGAATGCCAGATTGCATAAAACTTATACCATTTATTAGTCACTCCGGGCGAGGCAAAAGGAGTTCCAATCACTGTTCCATTAATGCTAAACTGTAAAACAGGAGGATTTGAAGATGTCACCGGGGTTACATAAGCATAAAATGCATAATCTTTATTAGGCTTAACAGCAATTGTCTGCCCCCAAATTTGCGACTTGGCAATGGGGACGCCATTTACAACAAGCATATTACCGGAACCGGAAGTATGATCAGTACATGTAGAAAATGAAGAATGAAGCTTATGCGGATTAGTCAGTATAGCATAGGTTCCTTCAGGGGTTAAACTAGTAGTAGTATAACGATAAGATGTCGAAAAATTCACATTACCGCTTTCAAAATCACCGTTTACAATCAAGTTCGGCGGATTCTCTGTATAACCTGTAACAGTATATGTAGTATTTACCGAAACATTTGCTATCGGATTTGCAATAGCAGGATCAGATAGCCCTGCAGATGGTGTCCAAAGATAATAATCGGCACCGGAAGCATTTAACTGCACATTGACATTTGGCTTGGCACTTACATTAGAAGTTGTGATTGGACAAAGCGATTGCCCAAACAATAAATCCGGGATCAGGAAAAATAATGCCAATTCTAGACAGATAGCAAGTAACCGAAATTTCATGCTACTGTTTTGGGGCTTAAAACAGTAAACAAAACACAAATAAACACAAACACAAAATCATTTTTCAGCATGCAAATTCCAATCATATCACTATAAAACAAAATATTAATTCAAACAAACTTTGAAGGATCAGTTTTCTAGAGACAGGAAGCAATATAAAATTGGATATCTGTAAATGAGGAAATTGTCAAAGATAATTATCACATTATTTTGTTGCTGAAAACTTACCGTTTTTAAACGTTCAAAATCGGGAATCCGAACATTAAACTGACAGCAACTAAAAAAATGGAGCTCTTAAAGCTCTGCACCTCCAATGGTAGATAAATAAAGTTAAATACGCACCTTCCACTGGATGAACTTTCACAAAGATAGCAAATAAAATGACAAAAGCAAGATACTCTGGTTCGAAGATAGGTTAATGTTTTTTATTTCCGCATCAAACGAGACCACAGAAAGAAGCAGACCGGCAAAAAAAGGCAGAAATCAATACCAACAATTATGGCATACCGGCTTTTTGGTCAGATTATAGGTCAGTATGATTTCGTTGGTGCCGACGGATTTTTGATTAATGCCCGTGAGGTTATAATCGTAACTGTAGGACAGATGAATGGATTTGCTCAGATCAAATCCAAAAATAAGACCGACTTCCGTACCGGTGCGTACAAAAAGCCCCACATCAAACAAGTCGGGAGTTTCTTCGAGACCCGACCGCTGACTTCCTTTAAAATAGCCGGTCATATTAAATTCGGCCTGATACATATTGGAATACTGGATTCCGCATAAGCCAAATCCAAGATTAAGCACATCGTTGGACATCCGCCTATATCTACCATATATAAAATTGGTATTGGTTTGATATTTATGGCTATTATCAAACGCAGAGAATAAATTAAGGCTCGAAACACCCAGCCGAAGTGATTTGTTGGTCAACTCTATCCCGATATCCGAATTAAAAGTACTTTCGGTCAACAAATTTTCATAGGCAGTGGGATCGTTATTATCAGATAGTTTGACTTTTGACATATCATAGCTCAAATTCTGATAGTTCAGCCCTAGTCCCAGATGCAACTGCCAGTCTTGCCCCATCTTCAGCGCATACGCATAGGTCAAATCCAGATTGGTCACCGAGGTATATCCTACTTTATCCTGAATGGCAATCAGCCCAAGCTGCGTATTCAGGTTGTCGATGTATGTACTTCCGGAAGCAAAAAAGGTTATCGGTGACCCGCTCACACCCAGCCATTGTTTGCGCGCAGCCATGCTAAACACCGCTTCATATTTATCATAGATAAACGCAGGGTTTATATATTGAGCACTTCCCCAATAATTATTCAACCGAATGTTCGATTGAGCAAGCATCAGCAAACTCAGCAAATTCAATGCTACTATAAAAATGGATCGTTTCTTCATGATCTCAGCTTCATCGGACCACCATCAGGTATCCTTCGCGTATTTTGGTTTCAGCCTCAAACGTATAATACAAAACATAAAAATACGTATCTTTCGAAACTGGCTTGTTGTTATACATGCCATTCCAGCCATCCGTCCCGTCGTACAACTTAATGCCATTCCGGTTAAACACCTGCACATGCCAGCCTTTCATAAACTCATCATTATGCCCGTCACCATTGGGAGTAATGGTATTTGGAATTTCAACGACCGTAATATCGGTAACCACCGTGCTATCACAACCCGCGGTGGTTTTCATCACATCGGTATACGTACCTGTTTCCGTGTATTCATGTCCGTTTATACGATATGAATCGCCCGACATAAGTAAGACATTATTATGCATATTGAAAACGGAGTTAACCGTCAGATTGAGCGTCACAACACTATCGCAGCCACTCAGGTTCAACAAATGATCTATATAGGTTCCACCTGCAGCATAAGCGCTGTTGCCCACATAATAAGAGTCGCCATTACAAATTGCAGCAGTCACCTTAGCGCTGGTAGGAAGATTAACCGTCAGCTTCAATATTGCCGCACTATCACACCCCACAACATTCACCAAATGTGCCACATAAGTACCCGTTGCATTATAAGCCATTCCATTAAATCGATAGGCATCCCCTTTACAAATTGACGCTGTAGTAGTAGAGGCCGTTGGCTGCTTAACCTTTAAGATAAAAGTAATGATGCTGTCGCAGCCCGCAGCATTAGTCAGATTTTGAGTATAAACACCCGATGATTTATAGATAACACCATTAAGAGGATAGGTATCACCATGACAGATTTCGGCTTTTACCGTAGCATAAGTCGACTGTTTTACCGTAAGATTGAGCGTAGCCACGCTGTCGCAACCGGCCACGTTTTTTATTGTTGCTGCCTGAGTTCCGGCTGCATTAAATGTCACCCCATGCCAGTCGAAAGGCAACAGGCTCGAACAAATAGTTTTGTTGGTTACGGAACTCGTAGGTTGATTAATCTTTAAAATCAAGGTTGCTACACTATCGCAGCCCACACTATTAGTCAGATGAGTGGTATATATACCCGCTGCACTATAACTGACACCATTAAACGAATAGGTTTCGCCCGGACACACCGCAGCACGGGTCGTAGAGGATGTTGGCAAAAGGTCTTTTAAAATCAAGGTAGCAACACTGTCGCACCCCTGAGCATTGATTAAGTGCGCCGTATAAGTTCCGGAAGAATTATAAGTCATTCCATTAAAAGTATAAGAAGCTCCCGGGCAAATACCGGCACGAGTGGTGGAAGTTGTGGTTCGTTTTACCGTTAGTACCAATGTAGCCGTACTATCGCAGCCCACAGCGTTGACCAAATGTTTGGCATAAGTACCTGAAGTATTATAGGCAATTCCACTAAAAGTATATGAATCGCCCTGACAAATAGAAGCCGTAGTGGTGGAAGCTGTAGGGAGTTTCACCGTCAGATTGAGCGTAGCTGTACTGTCGCAGCCAGCCTTATTGGTCAGATGCTTCATATAAGTTCCGGCCGTATTATACAGCACTCCTCCAAACGAATAAGACTCACCCCGACAGATAGCCACATTGGTAGTGGAAAAAGTCGGAACTTTTATAGTCAGTTTCAGGGTGGCTGTACTATCGCAACCCGCAGCATTAATCAGATGTTTCATATAGGTGCCCGAGGCGCCATACGCCACCCCATTGAACGTATACAAGTACCCCTGACAAAGCGAAGCAGTAGTAACCGACGAAGTAGGTACATTTACTTTCAGGTTCAGTGTGGCGGTACTATCGCAACCAGCTTTATTAATCAAATGAGCTGTATAAACACCAGTAGTCGTATATGTTGTTCCATTAAAGGTATATGAATCGCCCGTACAAATGGCAGCCGTAGTTGTAGAACTTGTAGGCTGCTTAATACTCAGATTGAGCGTAGCCGTACTATCACAACCTGCTTTATTCAAAAAATGATTTGTATAGGTTCCCGCCACAGTATAATCTGTTCCATTAAACGTATATAAGTCTCCCTGACAAATTGAGGCAACAGTAACCGAATTCGTTGGTTGCTTCAGTGTCAGATTCAAAGTAGCCGTGCTGTCACATCCTGCTTTATTAATCAAATAAGCGGTATACGTTCCGCCAACCGTATAACTTGTACCATTAAAAGGGTAAGTATCGCCTGTACAAATAGCAGCATTGGTAGTCGAATTTGTGGGTTCCTTTAGGCTCAAATTCAGCGTAGCCACACTATCACATCCAGCCTTATTAGTCAGAAGAGCTGTATAGGTTCCGGCGGTAGTATGAGTTGTGCCATTGAATAAATAAGAGCCACCAGGACAAATAGAAGCCGTAGTAGTCGAAGCCGTTGCAAGTTTCTTGGTCAGATTAAGCGTTGCCACACTATCGCACCCTATAGCATTTGGTAAATGTTTTGTGTAAGTCCCCGAATTATTACAGGTGATACCATTCCACAAATAGGGAAATTCCGAAGGACAAATAGCCATATCGGTAGTTGAAGTATAAGGACCTACCGACACCGTAACCGTATTGGTACTGGGACATACTTCCAGATACCGGATATCATCGAGTGCAAAATCATTTCCGTCTTTTATCGTATTCTGGTTAACAATGCTGATGTTGGCCGTTGTGATAGTGGGTCCCGAATGCCAGATGGCATAAAACTTATACCAATGATTAGTTACCCCGGGCGAGGAGAAAGGAGTACCAAGCAATTTACCATTAATGCTAAATTGTAATATAGGAGGATTGGAAGGTGTAACCGGAGTTACATACGCATAAAACGCATAATCCTTGTTTGGCTTAACGGTGATTGTCTGCCCCCAAACTTGTGAGTTTGGAGTAGGATCGCCATTCACAACAAGCATATTGCCTTTACCTGTGGTATGATCAACATAGTCGGCGAATGCATAATGAAGCTGATGCGGGTTAGTCAATATGGCATAGTTTCCTTCGGGGACCAAATCAGTGGTGGTATATTTATAGGCCGTAGTGAAATCTATATTTCCCGATTCGAAGTCTCCGTTCAAAATCAGATTGGGAAGGATCTCAGAATAGCCCGTAATAGAATATGTAGTATTAGTCGAAACATTTGCTACAGGATTTGAAATAGCAGGGTCGCTTAATCCGGCGGAAGGCGTCCAAAGATAATAATCGGCACCGGAAACATTTAGTTGAACATTGGTATTTGGACAAGTTCTTACATTGGTTGTTGTGATCGAGCACAGCGATTGTCCCGATAATAAATCAGGAATCAAGAGAAATCCTATCAGCACTAAAAAAGTTGTAAACGGCCAAAACTTCATGCTACAGCAGGGTGGTTTACAACAGTAAATAAAAATTCTAAAAGCACAAGCACAACATCATTTTTCAGCAGATAAACTTCAACCATAACACTACAAAACAACATATTATACAACAAACATATTGAAATACCAATCATTTCGGGTAAAACAAGAATATAAAATCCGGATGCTTACAAGTGAGGGGATTGTCAACGAAAATTATCACCTTATTTCTATCCGAAAAGTCACGATTATTGAACTCTCAAAATCAGAAACACGAACTTTCAACCGACAGCAACCAATCGAATGGAGCTCTCACTGCTTTGTGCTTGCAAAGATAAATAAATAAAGTTAAACAGAGTATCTGATTGAATAAAAAATACCACCAATGTAGCAAATAAAATGGCAAAATCAGATCGTAAAATTCGAGAAAGTATTTTTGCGTGTCATTTTCGTGTCAAATCGGGACACAGAAAGAAGCATCCCTGCAAAAAAAAAGGAACAAAAATCAATACCAGCAATTGTGACACATCGCCTTTTTGGACAGGTTATAAGTAATCATAAGCTCATTGGTTCCAATGGAGCTTCGCCGGATATTACTTACATTGTAATCATAACTGTAGGACAGATGTATTGATTCGTTTACATCAAATCCCAGGATCACCCCCACCTCGCTTTTGGTCCGGCAAAATAATCCCACATCAAATAAATCAGGCGTATCGGTCAGCCCCGATCGCTGACCGATTTTAAAGTAACCGGTCACATTAAATTCGGCCTGATACATATTGGAATATTGAATTCCACACACCCCGAATCCCAGATTCAGCAAATCATTGGAATTTTGCCTGTAACGGGCATACAAAAAGTTGGTATTGGTTTGATATTTATGATCGGTAGAAAAAGCCGAAAAGATATTTTGGCTCGAAGCTCCTAATCGGAAGGATTTGTTGGTTACCTCCACCCCTATATCTGAATTAAAGTTATCTGTCGACAACAAATTCTGATAAGCCGTCGGGTCATAGTCGGACGACAGACTCACCTTGGAGATATCATAACTTAAACTCTGATAGTTCAGACCCAAACCCAGATGCAATTGCCATTCTTCATTCAGCTTAATAGCATATGCATAGGTAAAATCAAGATTTGTTATTGAGGTATATCCTATTTTATCCTGAACGGCAATTAACCCAAGCTGCGTATTCAGGTTATCAATATACGTGCTGCCCGAAGCAAAAAATGTCATCGGCGAACCTGCTACCCCAACCCATTGTTTGCGGGCAGCCATGCTGAATACCGCCTGATACTTGTCATAAATAGCAGCAGGATTAATATAATGAGCATTTCCCCAATAATTATTCAGTCGAATGTTCGACTGAGCAATTATCAGCAAGCTGATTAAATTAAACGCAACTATAAAAACAGATCGTCTCATAAATTTATCTTATCGAATGACCATTAAATACCCTTCTTTCGTTTTTTCCCCCGACTCGGTAGGATAAAACAAAACATAAAAATAGGTGTCCTTTGAAACCGGCTTATTATTGTAATTTCCATTCCAACCGCTATCTCCATCATAAAGCATAATTCCGTTTCTATTATAAATCTGAACACGCCAGCCTTTCATAAACGTATCATTATACCCATCACCATTAGGAGTAATGGTATTGGGAACCTTAATAAATGAAAGCTCGGTAACAACCGTACTATCACAGCCATTTTCATTTTTAAGATTATCAGTATATATTCCTTCTTTGTCATACGCATGACCATTTATTGTGTAGCTTTCACCTGAAAAAATTCGTTTTTTTTGGGTAATTGCTTGCGGATAAGTTACGGACAAATTCAGGGTTACCGTCAAATCCTGCCCTAAAACATTGGTCATTGTTTTAGTAAAGGTTCCAGCATTGTAATACAGAGTTGCATTCCAGGTGTAAGGTAAATCGGATACACAAACAGAAGCATTTGTAACTGCAGATGTTGACAAATTTACTTTTAAAATCAATTTGGCAATACTATCGCAACCCATTGAATTCAGATACTTATCGGGTGCAGTATAAGTTCCGGTTTCGGTTAAAGCCAGTTTATTCCAAACGTAAGGCAATTCCAATGAACTGACAGACCCTTTCGACACCGAACTTGAAGGAAATACAACCGTAAGCTCCAAGGTTGCAATACTGTCACACCCCGCCGCACTAACAAATTGAGCTGTATAAGTACCAGAATCATAATACAGTTTCTTATTCCACACATAAGGCAGCAACGAAGAACATACATACTCCGTAGTGATTGAAGTCAAAGGTGTTTTAACGTGCAGAACTAAATTAGCAATACTATCGCAACCATTGGCGCTGGTTAACCGGATGGCATAGTTACCTGCTGCCGCATACGATATTCCGTTCCACACAAAAGGCAGAGCCGAAGGGCAGGTAGTCATTTCGGTCACCGTACTGGCCGTCTTATTAACCGTCAGTTTAAGCGTAGCCACACTATCACAACCAACAGCATTGACTAATCGCGCATTATAAGTTCCGGCAGAAGTACAGGTTAATCCGTTCCAAACAATGGGTAAATCCTGCGCACAAATTGTTTTACTACCGAAGGAAGTCGTTGGTAATTTCACCGTCAGGTTCAAAGCAGCCACACTATCGCAACCCGCAACATTCAACAGATGCTTCACATATGTACCGGCAGCAGTATAAGAAGTACCGTTAAACAAATAAGAATCACCCTGACAAACGGAAACATTTGTTGCAGAAACCGTAGGCAGCTTCATTGATAAATTCAGCGTAGCAACACTATCACAACCAACTTTATTGGTCAAATGAGCAACATAAGTTCCGGCAGCAATATAAGAGATTCCATTAAACAAATAAGAATCGCCCTGACAGACAGAAGTATTTGTAACAGAACTACTCGGAAGTTTCACCGTCAGATTCAAGGTAGCCATGCTATCGCAACCAAGTGCATTTGTGAAATGCTTGCTGTAAGTTCCGGTGGCGGTATAATTTATACCATTCCAAACATAAGGCAGATCAGCAGAACAAACCGAAGCGGTGTTAGTGGAACTACTCGGCAATTTCACTGTCAGATCCAAGGTAGCTATACTATCACAGCCAACTGCATTACTAAAATGCTTGCTGTAAGTTCCGGTGGCAGTATAGTTCGTGCCATTCCAAACATAGGGAAGATCGGCTGTACAAACAGAAGCAGTAACAGTAGAACTGCTCGGGAGTTTAACCGTAAGATCCAACTTAGCAGTGCTATCACAACCAACAGCATTCGTAAAATGCTTGCTATAAGTACCAGTCAATGTATAATTCGTACCATTCCAAACATAGGGAAGATCGGCTAAACAAACGGAAGCGGTAACAGTAGAACTACTTGGGACTTTTACCGTCAGATCCAACGTAGCCGTACTATCACAACCAACAGCATTCGTAAAATGCTTACTGTAAGTTCCGGTGGCAGTATAATTCGTACCACTCCATAGATAAGGTAAATCGGCGGAACAAACAGAAGCAGCAACAGTAGAACTACTCGGCAATTTCACCGTCAGATCCAACGTAGCCGTACTATCACACCCAACAGCATTCGTGAAATGCTTACTGTAAGTTCCGGTGGCGGTATAGTTCGTGCCATTCCAGACATAAGGTAGATCGGCAGAACAAATGGAAGCGGTAACGTTAGAACTGCTCGGAAGTTTAACCGTAAGATCCAAATTAGCAGTGCTATCACAACCAACAGCATTCGTAAAATGCTTGCTATAAGTACCAGTCAATGTATAATTCGTGCCATTCCAGACATAAGGTAGATCGGCAGAACAAACAGAGGCGGTAACAGTAGAACTGCTCGGGAGTTTAACCGTAAGATCCAACGTAGCCGTACTATCGCAACCGACTGCATTTGTGAAATGCTTGCTATAAGTTCCTGTGGCGGTATAATTCGTGCCATTCCAAACATAGGGAAGATCAGCAGAACAAACAGAGGCGGTAACAGTAAAACTGCTCGGAAGTTTCACTGTCAGATCCAACGTAGCTGTACTATCACAACCTACAACATTCGTGAAATGCTTACTGTAAGTTCCGGTGGCGGTATAATTCGTTTCATTCCAAACATAAGGTAAATCGGCGGAACAAACCGAAGCGGTAATAGTAGAACTGCTCGGAAGTTTCACTGTCAGATCCAAGGTAGCTGTACTATCACAACCGACTGCATTTATGAAATGCTTGCTATAAGTACCGGTGGCGGTATAATTCGTTCCATTCCAAACATAGGGAAGATCAGCCGAACAAACGGAAGAGGTAACGTTAGAACTACTTGGGAGTTTCACCGTCAGATCCAAGGTAGCTGTACTATCACAACCGACTGCATTCGTAAAATGCTTGCTGTAAATTCCGGTGGCAGTATAATTCGTGCCATTCCAAACATATGGAAGATCTGCAGAGCAAACGGAAGCAGTAACGGTAGAACTACTCGGAAGTTTCACCGTAAGATTCAAGGTAGCTGTACTATCGCAACCGACTGCATTCGTAAAATGCTTGCTGTAAATTCCGGTGGCAGTATAATTCGTGCCATTCCAAACATAGGGAAGATCAGCTGAACAAACGGAAGCGGTAACGTTAGAACTACTTGGGAGTTTCACCGTCAGATCCAAGGTAGCCGTACTATCACAACCAATAGCATTTGTAAAATGCTTACTGTAAGTTCCGGTGGCGGTATAATTCGTTCCATTCCAAACATAAGGTAAATCGGCGGAACAAACCGAAGCGGTAATAGTAGAACTACTTGGGACTTTTATCGTCAGATCCAAAGTAGCCGTACTATCACAACCAACAGCATTCGTAAAATGCTTACTGTAAGTTCCGGTGGCAGTATAATTCGTACCATTCCAAACATAGGGAAGATCGGCTGTACAAACGGAGGCGGTAATAGTAGAACTACTCGGCAATTTCACTATCAAATCCAAGGTAGCTGTACTATCACAGCCTACAGCATTTGTAAAATGCTTGCTGTAAGTTCCGGTCGCGGTATAATTCGTACCATTCCAAACATAGGGAAGATCGGCTGTACAAACGGAAGCGGTAACGGTAGAACTGCTCAGAAGCTTCACTGTCAGATCCAAGGTAGCTGTACTATCACAACCGACTGTATTTATGAAATGCTTGCTATAAGTTCCGGTGGCAGTATAATTCGTTCCATTCCAAACATAAGGAAGATCAGCAAAACAAACGGAAGCGGTAACGCTAGAACTGCTCGGAAGTTTCACTGTCAGATCCAAGGTAGCCGTACTATCACAACCGACTGCATTTATGAAATGCTTGCTAGAAGTTCCTGTGGCGGTATAATTCGTGCCATTCCAAACATAGGGAAGATCGGCTGTACAAACGGAAGCGGTAACGGTAGAACTGCTCGGCAATTTAACTGTCAGATCCAAAGTAGCCGTACTATCACAGCCTACAGTATTTGTAAAATGCTTACTGTAAGTTCCGGTAGCAGTATAATTCGTTCCATTCCAAACATAGGGAAGACTGGCTGAACAAACAGAGGTAGTAACGGTTGAAGTGCTTGGCAGCTTGACCGTCAGATTCAAGGTAGCAATACTATCGCACCCCACTGAGTTGACAAATTTCTTTGTATAAGTTCCAGCAACTAAATAGCCGTTTCCATTCCAAACATATGGGAGACCGGAACTACAGATCGAAACGGCAGTAGTAGAAGCACTCGGATTTCTGGTCACCAGCATTAAAATAGCAATACTATCACAGCCAACTGCATTGATAAAATTCTTTATATGCATACCGGCATCTGAATAGCTGGTTCCATTCCAAACATAAGGCAAATCAGAGCTACAAACTGAAACCGTAGTAATAGAACTAGTTGACATCCTCTTTGTCAATTTCAATGTGGCAATACTATCGCAACCCACAGCATTGACAAATGTCTTTGTATAAGTACCACCATCTGAATAACTAACGCCATTCCAGACATAAGGAAATTCAGAATTACAAATCGAAACAATAGTAGTCGAACTACTTGGCTGTTTCAGTGCTAAATTTAGAGTGGCCGTACTATCGCAACCCTCAACATTCACAAAATATTTTATATACGTTCCTGCTGAATTATAAGAAGTACCATTAAAAGTGTAAGTTCCACCCTGACAAATAGAAGCATTTGTCGTAGAACCCGTGTTTGCTACAACATTCAAAGCATATGAAACTGAGTCTGCACATCCATATAAATTAGTCACTATATAACGGATATTATCCATACCGGCTGACAACGCTGAAACAACTCCGGTATTAGAAATTGTTGCAACAGCAGGGTTCGTACTTTTCCATATTCCACCCGTAGTTGTATTTTGCAGAACGGCTGTTTGACCTGCACAAATTTTATTCTGCCCTGTTATCGGAGCAATAGGCGCCATAGAACCAACAGAGATAATTTTCACAATACTATCGGCACAGCCATTGATTGATGTTGCCACCAATTTTACCTTATAATTCCCAACAGCATTAAATATTTTAGTGTTATGAACTGTTGAAGAAGAAGTCCCGTCTCCGAAATCCCAAAAATAAGTCATTACAGTACCATCATCAATTGTTGATGTATTAGTAAAACTAACCGGTTTACCAACACATACTGCAGTATCCGATTTAAAAGATACAACCGGAACAGGATTCACATTTAAAGCGGTGTAAGCAGTGTCACGACAACCGAAACCCGAATAGGGTACCAAATCAACATTAATTACCTGACTACTGGCTGGCGGTGGAGATAAAGTAAGTGTTTGACCTGTTCCCAATAGCTTTGTATATGAACTATCATACCAGTTATACTCTTCATATCCACTTGGAGCATTGAGTGTAACAGAAGGGGCATTCTGACAGTATGCAACACTGTTAGTCAAAGAAGTACAGGTTGAATTTACATCAACATAAGCATATCCAAAATGACCACCCAAAGTACAATCTTCAGCTGTAAATTCCAGAATTACGGTATGCCCGGCATATCCTGACAAATTAATTGTTACAGCCGACCATGGTTTATACAAAACAGAAGTATCCATAGCTGATTCCTTAAAGCCGGGCAAACCGGAAGCAGATGTAAAATCATAACTTGCACAACTGATTATATTTGAACTATTATTGGCATCATACACCTTAGCCTGAAAACGTGGTTGTTGATCATAAGGATGTTTAGGATCTTGAAATACAACAGCATAAAAATATTCAATCACAAAGTTATTTTGATCTGCCGGTATGGTAAAACTGCAACTCACCTTCTCTGCTAGTTTGTTAATTGCACTACTGCCTAATTGTAATGAATAGTTGCCACCCCACGGACATAAACGAGGAAAATTGCCATACGGATCATTAACAGGAAACGTTGAAGCAGAGATCAGTTTATGTCTGTTTGCAACGGGACTTACAGGTGTTGAAGGAAACCAGGTCACAGAGTTATTTGCGCCATTTGTATTAGCAGTACCAACATAACATTTCCAGTTCGTAAAATCGCCCCTTTCAAAATCCAGGTTATCAATACATTTTGAAGAAGCTACCGATTGAGCCTTTGCCCGTTGAGGGGAAGTCGCAACCTTATTAGTATTCGTAGATGATGAAGTTGTATCATTAAAATTCACTGCTGGTCCATAGATAGGCACTGCCGGTCTTGATTTAAAAGACCAGTATGACTGTCCTAAAATAGTATTAGTAACCAGTAGAAATAATATCAACTTAAATAATTTCATTTAGTTATATCACCTGCAGACTCATATATTTGAACACTATTCATTATTATTTCCAACATGAGAAAATTTAATTATAAAATTTAGGATAAAAATATGTGTGATAAAGAATCAAGTTCTATCATTAATATAAGTGCATTATACATTATCAAATCGACTCTCATCCTTGCTCAGATAACGGTATCTGAGCAGGAAACACTACAACCAGATATTGAATTTCTCATATTATACCGCAACTCAAGTCTTATTTAGTTTAACATCCTATAATTGTAGCAAATATTCATATACCACTAAACCTAGCAAGATAATATTTAATATACTATAGATAAAAATTTCAGATAATTAAACTTATTTACAATACTTAGCTTTACAAATAGTATTCTGATTGTCCATTACAAATAACACAATGAAAAGAAAAGGACAAGCAACTATTAAAACTTTTAAAGACATTAGTTATCGCGAGAAATCAAAAAAGAGGAATTCTATTACCTCACTAAGTTAGGTAGAGTAATGTTTTCAGGCAAATTTTCGAACAAAATAATTCGAGACATCTCAATTTCCATTGCCCTGTTTTTTAAGACTTTAAAGAAGAAACAACAAAAAAAAGTAGGACAAAGAAAAAATAAGTAAAAAAAATAGCTAAAACAGACATTTTCCAAGCACTAAAAAAACACAAAATTGGAAATCACGTATTCTGGAAGGATTGCAAAACGATATAGCTTTTTCCAAACTAGATTGTAAGTTTTACAGAGAAAAAGAGCAAAAAAAAACCGCCTGGAAAAATTACCAGGCGGGATCATAAATATTACAAATCCGAACTACTATTCAACATTAATGCTGGACGCTCCTTTATCTGTTTTTGTAACTTTTTTGGGACTTCCTTTACAATCAATTTCACTGGCCCCATAAGCTTCTGCATTGAGCGATTCAGTTGCATATAACCTCGCATGACTTGCACCCGATACATAAACTTCAGCCCTTTTAGCAATAAGATCTATTGCATTTACCTCACTGGCACCAAGCCCCGAAATCTTCAATGCGTCGGAAGTTCCTTTCAAATCAACCTTTGATGCTCCTTTTAAATCCAGTTTAAATAAGCCAGCCACTTTCACATTCAAATCAGCTTCACTGGCACCAAGAAGTTCAAGGGTAAACTCTGATACAACAAGCTGTGATTTGCTTTTTATATTACAAGCACCCTTTGCTATAATACTATTAATTGAATCGGATGGAACTACTACTTTAATTGTCTTGTTGAAAAATGACTCTTCAGAATAAATGTGTAAAACACCATTTTCAACTTTAGTGATTACTTTTGGCATAAAATCTCTCGGACATGAAATTATAATTCCCTGCGTAGAATCTTTTAATGTCAACTCTACATTTCCAGACACTTCAACTGCATGGAAAGGCTCACTCTTACGAATTTCATCAACAAAAGGTTTATTATCATCACTCCAGTTAGTAGAAAAAAGGTTTCCGCCATGATTATGCAAGCGAATAAACGTGCCCGCTCCCACGCTATAAAACATAAACATACCTGCTAACCATAGAATAAGAACGACCCAAGATGCGGTACGAGGAGTATCATGACGTCCTGACACCAAACGAATCGCCCAATAAATCAGTAAAAAGATAGGACACCCTACAACTAAAATCAACGAAATAATAAGCAGAACCAGTTTATCTGGGGAGAAAGCAGACCAGTTTGAAATAATATCCGGAGCAAATCCATTAATCACAGAGGGCTCAAAAATAAGGAAGAAAAGCAATAAAATTAACGATCCAACTAAAACAATACCAACAAGGCCAATAACTGCACCGATGAAGCCAAATAAAATTTTAGCACACCACCGCAATACTTCAAGAATTCTTTCGCCCACACTAGAAGCTGATTGTTTAAACTTATCACTTTCCACATAATTCTTTACATTATTTATTTCCGTCTTTATATTTTCCACTGTAACATCTTCTCCCTGCATCTCAAGCCTTTGAGATGCTGTCAATGCAGCAGGTGCAACGAACCAGACAACCAAATAAATCGGAATAACAGCCCCTACACCTAAAAACACAAGAACAGCCAGAATAATACGTACTAAAGTGACATCCAGATTAAAATACGCAGCCAACCCACCAGCTATTCCACCTAAAATTGCATTTTCGGGATCACGGTAAAACCGACGAGATTTGGATTGTTTTTTCTCGTTTTTTTGCGGATTCTGTTCCTCCTCTTCCTCATCGGCATATTGATTCGGATTGCCCATAATTTCAATTATATCATGAACATCAGTCACATTAACTACATTTTTATTTTTTTGTAACCGTTCGCTAAAAAGCTCGGCAATGCGAGCCTCAACATCGGTCATTATTTCCCGTCTCTCATCTTCCGCCTGAAAATGGTCGGCTATTTCATGAAGATAAGTCTGAAGCATTTCATATGCGTCATCGTCTATATGAAAAACAATATTATTCAAATTTACAGTTAACGTTTTCTTCATAATCTATATATATTTATTTGAAAGTTTGATGATTCTCAAAAGAGATATCCAAAGATACTATATTATTTACATTTATACACAACAGATTAAAGCAATCATTATGCCTCTTTAATCTTTCTGACCACATCATTAATTTCCTCCCAGGCTTTTTCCAGCTCATCTAAAAACAACGACCCTTTATCTGTCATTTCATAATATTTTCGGGGTGGTCCTTGCGTGGATTCCTCCCAACGATAATCCAGTAATTCGCTATTTTTCAATCTGGTTAGTAGTGGATACAAAGTTCCTTCAACAACAATTAGTTTTGCGTCTTTCAATTCGGCAATAATATCCGAAGTGTAGGCAGACTTTTTCTTCAGAATAAGCAGAATGCAATATTCTAAGTATCCCTTTCGCATTTGCGACTTAATATTATCTGCATTCATGTTTTTTAGTTTATTATTTGGTATCACATTAACTTCCCATCGGGCGTTATACGATCAACAGTAATCCGGATTCATATCCGAGTTTCAACTCTCTCTCGCCTCAATACTCCTTTTGAATCTATTTCAATAATTCCAGCAGTTTAATCCGGAAAAAATACTCATATTTAGCTTGAGCTTGTTCTCCCAACACTTGCGTTAAATTACTTTTTGCCTGATACAATTCGTACAAGGTAGCTCTTCCTGCTTCATATTTCTGATTGGCAAACCTATAAGCTTCGCGACTGGCAATTTCGGATTTATTAGCCGCATCCCAGCGACTTTTAGCTCCCAATGCATTGTAATACGCCTGTTGAATGGATTTTTTAAGCTCCAATTTTGCATTGTTCACTGCAATCACACTGCTTTGCACTCCCAACTGAGCAGTACGGACATTATTACGCACCTCAAACTTATTAAAAATAGGAATAGATAAATTCAGGTTAATTCCGGCATTCAATTTATCGGAAAACTGTTTCCCAAAAGAGTCAAAAACATTACTTTGCCCAGTGGCTGCATTCTTACTATTATCTTTATAATAGCTAGTTCCCAAATTAGCAGACAAATCGAGTTTAGGATAATAATCAGCTCTAGAAGTCAACACATTTAACTCATTACTTTTTAATCGAAACTCAGCCCCCTTAATTTCGGGTCTATGAGTCAAGGCACTTCTAAATACCTCGTCAGCACTAAGAAGTTTCAAATCGGATTCAGATAAATTTTCAGGAGCTGCAATGTCCAGATTTTCAAAATGATCAAGTTCCAAAAACTGAGCCAAATCAAGTAATGACAGATTTAATGTATTTTTTGCTTGCAACTGACTTAATTCTTCCTTTGATTCTTGTGCTACCAGATCATACATTTCACCCTCTGCCATTTTGCCTGAAGCAACCAATGCCTTACGTTGTTCTATCTTGGTTTTTGTCAACTCTAATTGATCAGTTGCAATTTGTAACAACTCCTTATTTAGCAATATTTGTAAAAATCCAGCAGCGACACTCGTTGTTATATCACTCTTCATTTTTTCCAAATCAGCTTCTGAAGCATACATATCAGCTTTTTTTGCCTCTATATTATTTTTCAGTTTAAAAGCATTAAACAGTGTAACACTACTAGAAAAACTAAAGCTTGTGGCTTGAGTTATTGCTGCGCTATTGGTATATTTGTAATTTTCGTCTAATGAACGCCCAAATCCGAAGTTTTGCCCAATGCCCGCATTTAAATTTGGCAACAAATTTTTACGTGCCTGATCATAAGCTACATCCTTTGTTTTTTTTGTCAATGCTTGTTGTTTTACATTCCGGTTGTTTGCCAATGCTGTATCAACACATTGTTGAAGTGTCCAGGGTTTTTGAGCGCTTGCCAGCAAAGAGACCAACAATGCCCCCATTATCATATATATTTTTGTTTTCATTCTTGTAGATAAAGTTGATTACTTAATTAGCATATCAGTCGATTACTTCTTATCATCCGGTTTCTTTTCTTCTTTCTTTTCCAGAATTTCAGTTCCACGAATCTTATCTTTAAGTGTCAAACCACTCTTGACTTCTATCCTGACACCATCCGACAAACCAATCTGAATCCGCTTTTTCGTGAAAGTCTGAGGTTCCTTAGTCTTCAACACGTATACAAAAGCTGTATCTCCACCAAATTCGATGCAACTTTCAGGAATGGTAATTACAGATTCCGATTTAGAAAAAACAATCTCTGCATTAGCACTATAACCCGCACGAATAAAAACTCCTTTAGGCACTTTCACTGCCGCTTTCATTTCGAACATAATCGCCCCGTTTTCTTCTTTTCCTTTAGGAGAAACATACTCCAGTTTGGCAGTAAGCTTTTGATCCTGCATAGCTCCTACTGTGATATCCATAGGCATACCTACCTTAATCTTACCCACTTCCGTTTCATCCAGTTTTCCAACAAAAAGCATATCACTCATATTGGCAACCGATGCAATGGTTGTTCCATCGTTGAAGTTATTCGACTGAATTACCGAGTTTCCGACTTTAATAGGCACATCCAGAATAGTTCCGGTTACCGTGGAACGCACCAAGGTATTACTAAATTGTGATTTATTACTTGTAATACCATCGCGGGTTAAGCTTAAATTGTCTTTTGCAGCTTTCAGCTCTTCTTTATCATTTTTATATTGCAACTCTGTTTTTTCAAAATCTTCTTTCGATATAACTTTGTCGGCATACAATTTTTTGTCACGCAAGTAGTTTTTTGCAGTCTGATCCAACGCTATCTGAGCACGCGACACACGTGACTCGGCGCTATTAAGTCCAACCATATCAGGAACAACCTTAATCTTTGCAATTACATCACCCGCTTTTACAAGATCGCCGGCTGATTTATATAATTCAGCAATAATACCCGACATTTGCGGCTTAATCAAAATTTCATTCCGGGGATCAATTTTTCCTGTAGCTACCGTTCGTTTATCAATGTCACCTATCGTAACATTCTCGATTGTGTATTTTTTTACTTTAGGACGAGATTTTTGCCATAAAAACCAGAATGTCCAAAGTACACCTACGGCCAGAATAACCAGCAAAGCAATTTTCAAAATCTTTTTCATAATGTTTTGTAGTTGTAATAACCCCTACCTCCTTCAGGAGAGAAATGGATTAGTTCGTTATTTGATTGTTTTTATTTTTTTATTGACTAATAAATTCGCGACATAAGTAAGCAATAATATTTAATGATCTGTTTCCTGAAAACAAAATGCAGATAAACAGTCTAGTAACTCGTAACTATTTACTTGTAACTACTTATTATTCTTCGCGTATTGCTTCAATCGGTTTTATATTCATGGCTCTGTTAGCGGGTATAAATCCAGCCAGCGTACCGATGATCAGCAAAATAAACATGGCTCCGATAGCAACGGTGAAACTTATCTGAGGATCTTTGAAAAATTGGTCGCCATGACTGAGTGCCATACCCACTAGTGAAAGCAATCCTACCCCAAACATTAATCCCGCAATTCCGGCAATCAATGTCAACACAATACTCTCGCTTAAGATCTGAACAATAATGTCGCGGGGAGTTGCTCCCAGTGCCCGCCGAATTCCGATTTCCTTAGTCCGTTCACGCACAGTCACCAACATGATGTTACTGACACCCACCGCTCCGGCAAATAAAGTTCCCAAGCCTACCACCCAGATTAAAGTGGCAATGCCAATGCCCAGGTATAAAAACATATTAAACTCATCTTCCATATTAAAACCTCCCACGGCTTTTTTATCGAGTGGCGAAATACTATGTTTTTCCGCTAAAACTTTATGCACTTTATCTTCTACCACTTTTACTTTAATTCCCGGTTTCGTAGTTATTGCCATAAAGTGAATAATTTTACCCTGATTGAATGCCTGCTGCATGGTACTGAACGGAAGGACAACCGACTCTTCAGCATTTCCACCTATATTAATACTCGATGTGTGGCGGGCAACTCCAACTACCTGAAAGTAAATTCCATTTACCTTGATATTTTTACCCAGCGGATTTTCAGCTTTAGGGAAAAGGACTTCATACACACGCTCACCAATAACGCAGACCTTGCGCTTTTCTACTATATCAATGTCATTTAGATACCGCCCATACACCATTTTACTAGCATCAATTTCATTATACGACGGATAACTACCTTTTATATTATAACTTCCGGCCTTATCGTTTCGCGTTACATTATTGGTACTACCACCGCTACCAAAGAGCACAGGAGCAAGATACTGTATTTCGGGAACTTTATTTAGAATCAACGGAATGTCCTCATTTTCCATATTCCAGGTTCGTCCTTTTTTGAACCCTTTGTAAGGCTCCGAAGTTTGATCGGCATAAACAAAACAAGAGTTGGTGGCAAAGCCTTCGATCTGAGAACTCATTCCTCGTTGAAGTGCAACACCGGCACCCACCATAACCACCAACATGAACATTCCCCAAAATACACCGAATGCCGTCAAGACACTCCGCGATTTATTATGTGTTATGGTAAACCATATTTCCTGCCAACGATCTAAATCAAACATACTATTAGTTGTTATTTTACACTTCCTGTGTTATTTGTTGTTATTCATGGTTATTCAGTTATCGAATTTTGGATATCGCGTTTATGACCAGCAATAAATAAAAATCGAAAAACAGATAATGTGTAGTTCCTACTCTTCCCGCATTGCTTCTATCGGTTTAATTCTTACCGCCCTGCGAGCCGGCATATATCCGGCAATTACACCCGAAAGAATCAGAATTCCGGTAGAGATCAACACATAAGATAATTCAACCGTCGGATTTTTAAATATCGACATACCATCACCTCCACCGGCTGCCGATTTTTCCATGATGAAATTCACCAATTCAGTCAGACCTATTCCCATCATCATGCCCACATAACCAAAAACAGTAGTAATTAAAATAGCTTCTACAATTACCGATTGTAAAATAGTGGCAGGTGGAGCACCAATGGCCTTACGGATACCAATTTCGCGGGTACGCTCTTTTACCGAAACCAGCATGATATTACTAACTCCCACTATACCGGCTATCAGGGTAAAAATTCCGATTACAGCCACAAAGATGGTAATCCCATTAAAAATTTTCATGGTTTCAATATAATCACGCTGCGAGTTCCGCACCCACAAAGCCTGTGTATCATTCGGATCGAAATGCAGACTTTTCGACATGGTCCCTTTTAATTTATCATTAAATGCATCATTGGCTTCTTTCGTTTCCAATCCTTTGACTGCCATAGCCACACTGTAAAATTTCAAGTCTGGATTAAAGATATATTGAGCGGTTGTAAAAGGAATATAAGCTGAAGGATCACCCCAACGTTCTTTCTTGGAATTGACACCAATTACCCGAAACATGACGGCACCAACCCGAATATATTTACCCATAGCCGATTTCCCTTTAAAAAGGACTTCTTCTATCTTCTTATCAATTACAATAACCTTATTACTCGATTTCATATCCAAGGTATTCAGAAAGCGACCGGCATTCGGTTCGAATTTCAGGTTGAATATCTGATGATATATCGGGTTTACCCCTTTTATATTGTAGCTACCATATTCATTATTATAAGTAATAGTCAGCTGCTTTTGTATCACCCCGGTTTCACCGGCCGCTTCCTTCAGATTATCGTGTACATCGGTCAGTTGTTTTTCCGAAAAATTAAGCGCCCTCCCACTTTTCAGTCCCTGATACGGAAGCGATGAAGTGCCCGACCACATTTGTACCGTATTGGAAGCCCTGTCGCTAAAGTTAGAAGTAACACCGTTTTTTAATCCGTTACCGGCACCAAGCAAAACAATCAGAATAAATATGCCCCACGACACCGAAAGCCCCGTCAGAACTGTGCGCAACTTATTGTGCTTTAAGCTGGCTATTATTTCTTCTATGGTATTAATTGTAAACATATTTTTATTCGTAAGTGGTTGAATTATGGAACTGTATAATGATCAAAGTCTTTTTTTCTCAATGTTTTCGATCAGTCCGTCCTTTATGTGAATGATTGAATTTGTTTCGTCGGCAACCGACTTCTCGTGCGTAACAATAATAGTGGTTAAGCCATTTGCGTTTAGTTCTCCAAGCAATTTCATTACTTCCACCGTGGTTACACTATCCAACGCCCCGGTAGGCTCATCGGCCAGCAAAACCTTCGGCTTCGAAATGATAGCACGCGCTATAGCCACACGCTGTTTCTGACCGCCCGACATTTCATTCGGCATATGGTATGCCCAATCTTTCAACCCCATCTGATCCAAATATTCCATCGCCATAATATTCCGTTTTTTCCGGCTTACATTTTTATAGTAAAGCGGCAAGGCAACATTCTCCAGTGCATTTTTGAAATTGATCAGATTAAACGACTGAAATACAAAACCGATCAATTCGTTACGATATACTGCAGCCTGTTTCTCCGACAAATCTTTAATAAGGGTATTATTCAAATAATAATCACCCGTATCATAATTATCCAGAATACCCAGAATATTCAACAAGGTAGATTTTCCGGAACCGGAAGCACCCATAATAGAAACATACTCACCCTGAGCTACGTGTAAATCTATTCCTTTAAGCACATGCAGGGAAGCCTGTCCCATGTCGTAGGTTTTGTTGATGTTTTGAAGTGTAATCATTCTTATTTTATAAGTTTGAAAAAGTTGAAAGTCAAAAAGTTTCTGAATCTTGATTATGATTCTGTGCTATCACTATCCTATTGTAAACGACAGGCTACGATCAATCACGATGCAAATATATGGGGTTTTATAGTACTATGCAATACATAGTACTATAAAAGCAAGACAATCTTTAAACTCCATACAATTAATTATTTTATTCTTAGACGTATAGAGTTATAAAAAAAGATTTACACTTAACATTATTTAAGATGTACATCTATTCAATAGTAGACTATTGAATAGTAAACAGGGTTTATTTGACATCGGCTGCAGTTATTCAAAAGACTTTTTTGCCAGAAGTTTTATTGGGGTGTATATTCGTTCTATCAAAGGCCTGTTCTCAGTTATTATTTCGGCCGTACCGGTCATTTCTCCAGAAAATTTCAACTCTCTATTTATGGTTGAATGCAATCCTTTCGGAAAATCGACTTCCACCGAATAATAATCATTATTTGATACCAGAGAGATATTCTTTGTTTTGGCCTGCAAGAGCCCGTATTCCAGATAAGGATAACCCGAAGCTTTAATATTTACTTTCTGCCCGACATGAACTTTTCCCGAACCGGAGGCAGGAACCTTTATCTTTCCAATCAGGTGCCCCGGCTTTCGGGAAACTATAGCAAAGACCTTATCACCGGAGGTTATAAATTGATTTCGTTTCCAAAAAGTATTGAAAGTAACAACACCCGATTGCGGAGCTATCAATAAATAACTTTGTTGCCAGGTTTCAATAGCAGCTATTAGTTCCCGTTGGGATGATTTCAGTTCTGAAAATAACTGATGTTTTTCTTGCAGGTATTGCAATGACAACTTATTTACAGACTCCTTCATTTGTAAAAACTCTACGTTTTGTAATGAAATAGATGTTTTAAGCTGGAGCAAATCCTGTTGTTTATTCAAATAGGTTTGCTCAGCCGTTTCCATATCGGATGCTGAAATTATTTTCTGACCAAACAACAGTTTATCTCTTTCGTATGCCGACTTTGCAATAACCAATTCATGTTTTTTCATTTCCAACTGTTTTTGCAGGTTGGAGGCATAAACCGTTCGGTTTACTATTTGTTTTTGCACAGAACCTTTCTCCTGAATTGTCAGATTCAGAGTCAAAAAGTTATCGTAGTTCATGGCTGCTTTGGTAAAAGCGGAAAAATTGGATTGTAAAGCTCCCAATTCAAATGACCGGAGTACTAACTCCTGAGGAATACTAAAGGTCTGATCAGTCACAATCACTTTCGAAAGAAGCCTGTTTACCTGCTGCACATCGGTGGTTACAGCCGAATTATCAATGACCGCCAACACATCACCCAGATGAACATCCTGTTTATCGGAGCATAACAGTTCTTTTATTTTTCCGGTAGATTTGGCAATAAGCCATACCGGTGGATTTTCCGTAGTAATAACCACATCGCCCGATACCACATCGGGATACCGGAAAAAGAAACTACCGATAAACAAGATGACCATTACTCCACAAATAACAGATATTCCATATCTGATTAGTGCATGCGGCGGGCGGGATAATATCTCCTGCACTTCCTCACTACGTAATTCTATTACCCCTACTGAAGAACCCCTAACCCCTAAAGGGGGATTGGAGTTAGTTTCGTCTTTTATTTTCTTTTCTTTGTTTTCCATATAACAGTTTAAAGCAATCTACACCAATATTTCTTATTTCCCTTTAGGGGTTAGGGGTTCTTCTCTTTAATGGTTGGGGGTTATAGTTCCAGTTGATTCTTCACCAGCCAATAATACGCTCCCTGTTTCTTTGTGAGTTCCTGATGTGTGCCTATTTCTACAATTTCACCTTTTTCCAACACCACTATCTGATCGGCATTTTTCACTGTACTGAGTCGGTGAGCAATAACCACCGATGTTCGTCCTTCAAAAAAACGTTGCAGATTATCCATAATCACCCGCTCATTATTTGTGTCTAAGGCATTGGTAGCCTCATCCAGAAAAACAAAAGCCGGATTTTTATAAACTGCCCGGGCAATAAGTATCCGTTGCTTTTGCCCTTGACTCAATCCGTGTCCTTCATTTCCTATTTTAGTATTGTACGACAAGGGCAATGTTTCTATAAAGTCCCTTATATTGGCTGTGATCACAGCCTGAAGTAATCTTTCTTTATCTATGATTTCAGCTCCGGGAGCAATGTTTTTGGCTATAGAGTCCGAGAAAATAAAACCATCCTGCATCACCACGCCGCATTGTTTGCGCCACTCGCGAATGCTGTAATTTTTCATATTGTTTTCGCCCAGCAGAATATCTCCTTTCTGCAAAGGATAAAAGCCCAACAACAATTTAATCAGCGTGGTTTTTCCACTGCCGCTGGTACCTACAATGGCTGTCTGCTTACCCACCGGGATATTCAGCTGAATTCCCTTTATGACCGGTTCGCCTATGGAAGTGGCATCATAACCAAAGGTCGCATTACGAAGAATCAGATCTTTGTTGGTTGGTATTTCCCGTATGCGGCTTTCATCTTTTGCCTCTTCATCGTCTTTATCATGCACTTCACTCAGACGCTCTAAACTCAGTCTGGCATCCTGCGTTTGCCGGAAAAAATTGATAAGCTGATCGATAGGACTGTTTAGCTGCCCTACTATATATTGCACAGCCACCATCATACCCAACGTCATGCTACCATCAATAACCAACTTGGCTACCAAAGCGGTGATAACAATGTTCTTGGTTTGATTGATAAGTACTGCACCCGAATCCTGATACTGCGACAAGGCCAATCCTTTTATTTGCAGGCGAAACAGCTTTGCCTGGATGCGCTCCCACTCCCAACGTTTCTGCTGCTCACATGCATTGAGTTTTATTTCCTGCATGCCGGTTACCAGCTGTATCACATTGCTTTGGTTGGCTGAGTTTTGTGCAAAACTTTTATGATCCAGTTCTGCCCGCCGTTTCATAAACAGCCATACCCAACAGAAGTACAAGACACTACCAATAAAGAAAATAGCAAAAATCGTAAAGCTGTAAAGCAATAATACGGCACTAAAAACGATGATATTGAAGATGGAAAAAAGAATACTCAGACTGGAATTGGTCAGATAGGTCTGAATGCGGGTATGATCGTTGATGCGTTGCAGGATATCACCCACCATTTTGGTATCGAAATAGCCCATAGGCAAGCGCATCAGCTTTATCAGAAAATCTGAAATCAGGGCAATATTGACACGCGTGCCCAGGTGTAATAGTATCCAGCCACGAATAAACTCTACGGCAGAACTACTGATAGTCAAAACCAACTGAGCTATCAGCACCAGATAAACGTAACCTATATTCTGTCCGCTTATACCAAAATCGACAATGGACTGCGTTAGAAAAGGCAGCATCAGCTGCAATAAACTGCCAAAGAGAAGACCTAAAAAAAGCTGAACAATTAGTTTTTTATACGGTCGCAGATAAGAAAAAAGGAAGGAGAACCCTTTTCGGTTTACTTTCTCATCTTCCAGCTCGTAAAAGTCAGGTGATGGTTCAAGTAGCAAAGCCACGCCCACATCTTTTCCTTCGTCTTTGGTACTTATCCAACAGCGACAAAATTCTTCTCGTGTATATTGCAGTTTCCCGGCAGCAGGATCGGCTATATAAATAGTATCAATCCCTCTCTTTGTCCTAATATCATACACCACCACAAAATGTTGCTGATTCCAATGTACAATACAAGGCAACGGAGCTTCTTTTAAATCATCAAACGAAACCTTTACACCGGTAGTACGAAAACCAATATGTTCGGCAGCTTCACTGAATCCTAGCATAGAAACGCCTTCACGGGTTATGAGCGATTTTTCACGCAAGCCTTCGAGCGAAAGCACACGACCATAATGAGCCGCCACCATGCGCAGGCAAGTGGGACCACAATCCATGGCATCGTGTTGAAGGTAATATGTAAATAACTTTCCCAAAATACTATTCTTTTACAAATCAAATTATCTGACACTCTTCATTCGACTTCATTTAGCTACTATAATTATAAAATCATTATAAACAATTTGCAATCAGATTGACTTTTACAAAATACCATTAAATGCCAAGAATGTCGTTCGACTTTATAAAGATTCATAAAAGGAGGATCATTATTATAAAAAGCTTTCAAATAAGAGAAGGCTATACTATAGATAATTATTCTTTTTTGCAAATAATAAATTTCAGTTTCATAGGCTCTTGACCTTCCGTAAACTTTACTGGCTCGACGATATCTTTACATTCAGTCATTCCAAAATTATCAAATTCTTTTAAAACTGATTCTGAATCATAAAAGAACATTTTTAATCCACGCGTAATCTCAAATCTATCTTTGCTGAGATATTTACCGCAACCATACAATTTAGATTGTTTTGATGTGACCACAAAAATCATTAATCCTCCTACAACCAATTGATTAATACAAAACTTCAAAAAAGTCTGACGTTCGCGTTTATTTAGTAAATGTATTAGGGCATAGCAAAAAATCCCATCATATTGTTGATTATCAAACGGCATAGAATTCACTGAGCCATGATGAATCATACAATCCAGTCCATTTTCATTTGCTAAATCAATTGCAATTTTAGAAATTTCGATTCCAGTTATATCAAATCCATTATCGTAAAAAAGTTTTGCATTTCTACCATATCCGAAACCTGGTATCAAAATTTTTTTGATGTGATTTGATTTAAACATTTCCAATGCTACCATAGCAGAATCAGATGGCTCAAATTCCCACATTGCACCTTCAACTTTATATCGAGACTCCCAATACTCTATCATAACTTGTTTTCATTTACTTAAACTTTCCCACCATTGCACAAAGCCATTTATCACATCATCCCAATGCATCTTATCCCAATTCGGCATACCTTCGGGTGAAATTTCTTCAAAATTATGACCGCAACCAACTAAAGGCATCATTTTATAATTTGTTTTACCGACTCTTTCAAAATAAATTGGCAGTAAATCACAACTTTCAGCATGCTCTAAATCCTCCGTGCCATAAGCGACATAAATAGGCGTTTTCATCTTCACAAGTTCCTCTCTTGCTGAATAAGAAAAACTTTTCCAACTGTTCACATTGTCTATTCCTATACTATCTTTATCTATCCCTTTACAATACAAACTCCATGTTTCATAGAGTTTATTTATATCCTTTTGAGCTTGTTGTGCAGATGTTTTTTTTGTGAGTACGGCTCGTCTTTTTGATCTTATATATTGCGCAAACCTGCCATCTGGATTTCCTCCAGAATATCCTAAAACCTTTATTATATTATTCTTAGCTGCCAATCTAGCTGCAATGTATGATCCTTGCGAGTGTCCAAAGATAGCTATTTTCGTATTGTCAACCCATTTTTGTTTCTTCAAAAAATCAATTACTTTTTCCGCTCTTTCTACATATTTCTCCAAATAGTTATCTCGAAGATATAAAGGACTATAACTGATTTGATTTGTTGTATCTAAAATATATTCATATTGCTTATTTAAATGTTCAGCCTTTACAATAGCCGGTGTATGAGGCATCGAAATAACAATAATATTATACCTTTCGGACAATTTCCGGTAATCAAAATTAAAATCGGGTATAAATGATCCTTTTGAATCAACAATCACCATCGGTATTGGCAATGATCCTTGACAGAACAAGATAGCAGGCTTCTTCCTAGTCAAGCAGGTATCTGTTTTCAAAAAAGAAATAGTATCACCTTTTTCAACAATACTAAATAATCGTGCATTAGCTTCTTTTATTACTTGTGAATTAGAAGAAAATAGAACTAGAAGAAAAAACAATACTAATATTGGAGTTCTCATAAATTAGCATTTTTTATAATCAGACAAAGTTAACCTTTGAATATCTATCTCTGAAACTAAATCTGTGGGTAAATCACCAATTATCTTATTTTGTACATGTACTAAGAACTTGAAAATTTGAAAACAATAAATTGATGGATTGTCGAAACCATTAACCGATGAATATCTGTGTGCCAATTGCCCTCCGCCACATATAGACTTAATTACGCAAGTTCTGCATTTTTCGCATAGAACAAGATCTTGATGTGCATCATGGTATTTACAAATTAACTGATTTTCAAACACCTCATCAATATCATTATATAAGATATTTAAATTTGTTTTAGTAAATCCATCATTACAAATTTTGAGGCTATCAACAGGTTCTATATTACCATTCGTTTTTATAGAAATAACTGAATTATATTTTATTCCAAATACTTCATTGCCCCTAGTTTCATTTCCCAAAAACAAATTCACTATTATCTCAAAAGATCTTATATACAATTTAGAATTATTATCATCATTATACCAACACTCAAAAAGTTGAATCAACCAGTCTCCATATAGATTTATGTTTTGAGTTGGAAAATCATATGTTGTGTCAGGGAACAAAAAATCAGCAGATGATATTCCTATGGACTTAAAATGATTGTATACTATCTCTGGATTTTCATCAATATTGATCACAGATAATATAGAAGAAGATCCGACATGCTTATTAATTGTTCTTATACCTTGGATTATTTTATCATACGCAGGTAATCCATCTTTTCTAAAAACTCTATTTTGATTTGATAATTCTGAGCCATCTAAACTAGAGCCAAAATCAATACCTAGCTCCTTAAATAAAGCGCACCATTCTTTATCCAATAAGGTTGCATTTGTCTGAAGAGAGAAACTTAATTCTGTTGATTTGATAATTTGTTCTGAATAACGAATAAAGTCCTTATAAAAATCTTTACCCACTAATAAAGGTTCTCCACCATGAAAAATTATTAGAAACTTTTCAATTTGTTGTAACTTACAATATTTCTCAATGCCTTTTAATGTAGCAATCACGATTTCCTCACTTATTATACTTGGCTCTGATTTATATGAGAAATCTCCTTTATTGTAAACATAACAATAGTTACAATTAAGATTGCATAAGCTTGTGACTTTTAAAACTATCTCTTTGATTTGCATATTAAGTATATTTAGAGACTATCATAAATGAAAATATGATAGTCTCTGTTCTAATGTCTATTTATTGTATTTATGTCATTAATGTCTCACATAACATGTGTCACAATACATCGGTGGGACGTCGAGGTCACCTTGTTTTCCACCTCCAATTTTAGACATAGTTTTTTTTGACAAAAAATCAGAAACACTTTTTGTGTTTTTTTTGAAGTCACTCAAATTCAAATTTACTTTTTTCATTTTACATTTATTTTTTTTCACCTACTCGTAACGCTTTTCAGTTTCCGCGGTAGTATTTTACACGTTATACCACAAACGTCTTACTATTTATTCATTCAAATGTTGCGCACCATCTTACTAAAATAAACAGTCGTATTTTTATTATTTCAACAACGGCAAAAGCCCCGTTTTAAAAGCCTCCACTGTATTTCCGCCAAAGAAGTTTGTTCCCGGGCAGGTTTTGGTAGAGCCGGTGCCTTCTTTAGCAATTCGTTTTCCGGTATTCAGGTCATACCAATGATGATAAACCACCGTAGTTTCAGAAGGCGCTAACTTGAACCGAGTGAGCAAGGAACGGGTAATATGAATAATACATTCCTTTTGCAAGTTGCTCATATTGTCTTTCGCCTTGTCGAAGTTTCCCAAGTGCTCGATACAGATGCCGTAGCTGTTTGCTCCTTTAATGCCGGCAGGTATTGTATTCAGGTTCCGACAAACCATTATCTTTCCATCCGGAAAAGTAGTGAAGTTTTGTGCTATCTCAGCAAAACCGCGTTCCTTATGAGCTTTCTCCATGCTTTGGCAAAGCTGAAAATGGTTGCTCCCTGTAAAATGTTCGTAGGCCGGAATATAGGTATGATGCTGTTGCACCAACGCTATTTTCCGCTTAACGATCTGCGCCTGAAGCCAGGAGTCGAACTCCGACATATCGAGTAATATAAATTTACCTATTGCTTTCATGTATTTCTAGATTTTAAGATCCACTACTGTACCAATCTGAGCCCTGCCGAACTTTGAATATTCTCCAGCTAAACATCTACCTTCTCACAGGAATTACAAACCAGCACGAGCGGAGGAAATATGTCATCTACTATCTTTTCCGGTAATGGTCGTGAGTCGACGAGTTTTTATAATGACCACCTTTGTGTGAACTTCCGTGTCCTCCTGCATAATGTCCCGCATGGTAGGAGCTTCTATAACTTGTGTGCGAACTGTGGCTAGAGTAACTCCTATGTCCTCTGGCCGAAACAGGAGTGGTAAACGGAACTAAAAGAAAAGAGATTAAAATTCCGATAAGTAATAATTTTCTTTTCATGATATTTTGTTTGAAGATTAGTATTTCTTTCTAGCCCGGCATAGTTTGAAAACTTAACCGAATTTATTGACTCAAATTATAGACTACAGCGAACAGAGGTTTACTTCATCCAAACGGTTTTGAACTCAGTCGACATGTTTACCTGCTGCCAGTTGTTTACTTTTAGGCTATCCTGCCAGCCAGGATCCACAGCTCCGTGATAAGGTGGATATTTATATTCCCGTTTATCATCATCATGGTTCAACATATATACGGCATGAGGAAAAGGATTTGTTGATGTCAAGTGAAACATACCAAAGTCACCGGTTGTATTGCCAAAAGCAAAGATGGGAGTGAGCCCCAATCGCGAATAGATGTTTTCAGCTTTACCATCTTTATCGTCTTTTGGGGTAAAAATGCCTTTCTGAATCACGAAGCTGGTTTTGTGATTTTTAGGATTATACACGGGTTTCAAGATTTGTTCGGTACCGATCAGGTGATCGCGATTAAGGCTTAATGCTGCCGGGCAAATACTCCAAACAACTCCTTGTACCGACCCCGACACTATATACACATCAAAATGATTGTCTTTCAAGTATCGTATCAGTTCAAGCATGGGCTGATAAAACATATTAGACAATCGGATATTATACTGCTTGTTTTTATTTCTTTCGTTGTACATATAATTCGCAGCTGTATTAATATAGGCCTGATGATCAACTCCAGCATAAGCCTTCCATACCATAGAGTCGACATATGCACCCCAGTTATTTAATACCGATGTATCACCGGGATTAATGGCCAACTTTTGGGCAAACTTATATTCGGGATATTGCATCAACGACGGATTTTTTTCCGATTGTTTATTTAAACCAGCAACCGCCACATACATTTCCGGCCACAAAGGAGTTTCGCAAGAAATGGTTCCATCCATATCAAACACCGCTATACGCATAGGATAGGCAACATTTTTCAATGAATCAGCAATAAAACTAATAATAGATTTTTTTATCTTCGTATCATTCCATGAGGGTAACGGATCTGTTACCAACTGATTTTTAAAATTTTTACACGATGACAAAAAAAGTATGGGAACTAACAAAAAGAGTAAGTAAGCTTTGACTGTTTTCATTTTTTGTGAGTTTTTTTATTATGAGAGCCAAGATTTAATAATCACTATATTTCAATATAAAAAACAAGAACTTTTCTTCTAACCCGATGCAGTTTGGAAACTTCACAGAACATGTCAGGATTAACTATACATACGACCAACAAGGCTTACCTTACCATTCTGCTACGATCATCTTATACGATTCTTTCTTCCTTTATATGTTTATATGCATCGACACGGGTCTGGAGACCCACGCCAGAGGAAGGGATATTCAAAAAATTAATTATAATGCAAAAAACACAGGAAGGTATTTTTTGCCTTCCTGCTGCTTATTCTACAATTTACTATTTCGACACCAATTCATCGAGACGTACTGCTGCATTAAATGTTGTGCCAGAAGCTATATATTTAGCCGCAACTTTAGAAGCTTTGTTGTAAACAAAACATTGTTCTGCGTACACATCATCACTACCTGCTCTTACATCAATATCCAATTGCACAAGTGATCCATCTGCCAACTTATCAAGCTTACTGCTGATGTCATACTTTCCGGTCTTTCCAACACCAACAGATTCACCTTTATCTGATTTAATCCAAATACCATTTGGTTCTTTGTAGCGGATTCTCATCCAAAAGGCATACCCAATTCCAGCTTTAGCAAAACACAAAAATTCTGAAATTTCTGATTCATGATCAATTACAGGATCTTTTTTTGAATTCGTTAATTCATCCATCGTTTTAAAATTAAGTTTCCCTACTCGTAAGGCTTTTCGGGTTGTTTTCCTCCATTAGGTTTGACCTGAATGGAACAGGCCGTTTTTTAGGTGATTTGCTGATTTCACCAATACGCTTGGACGGCAAGGTGGTGAATTATACCCTGGAAGTTTGCTTCAGATGGTGAAACAAAGTCTTCATAGTGTGTTAGTACTAATATTAAGTATTAAATATCTTGTTGTTTTTGAAGTAATGCATAACCCACATTATTGGGGGAAGGTGGAAATACTTATTTCTAATTCTCTACTTCTCCATGCTACATATATATTTATCAGCGTCCAACTCCCTTCCCAACTACCTGAGCAATATAGGAAGAGAGTCAATATTTACTTTGTTTCAGTGGGTGTAGTTGTATTCTTTTTCGCATTTTCGGTGCGGGTGTCGGTGGCTTTCACTGTTGCCAGAGAGGTAGTGATTAGTTCGTTGAGCGATGCTATCAACGCTGTTACGTTGGCCGAGGGTGCTGACACTTCCTGCAATGAGATAATCTGAAACAGTTGCCGGACGGATTCGATCAGCGGCTGGCGGGTTTCGCTAACCGTAGGGTCGCTACTGTTGTTCTCGGAGCGCACTGCGTTGGTATCGGCTACCAGATAATCGGCTTGCGCCTGTTCCAGTTCTTCGAGCAATTCGGTAGCACCAATGGTGGCAACTTCTTCCGGATGCTTGGTTTTAAGCTCAGTAATAAGTCCGTCCAGCTGACTCAGACGGGCTTTTTGTCCGAGTGATTGTACAGTCCACCCGTATTTACGTATAACTTCAATGATCACACCGGCAGCCTCAGACACACCGCCCTTTTTGCGGGTAGAAGCCGATTCGGCTTGCTTACGCAGTGCCATAAATGCATCGATCTGGGAAGTCGTTTTTTGTGTGCGGATTTTTACCAGCGGATTTTTATCTTCCCGGTCGAGTGCACTTTTAAAATCCTCCAATCGAATTTTGGTGTTGCCAAGAAAAGGTTCTACAGCCAGTATAGTTGTTTTCTTCTCGTCAACCAGGATGACTGCTTTTTTGGAAAAACTATAAAGTTCTTCACTTGGAAATAGCGAAAAATTTGTTTTCTGAATCATAGTATTTTCTTTTTTATTTGTGAGTAATGAAGATAATTCCGTTCGTAATTTCATCGTTATGCCTGGAACTGCAAATAGACGCTTCTAAAAAAGGTTTTTTGAGGCTATTTCAAAATTTTCAGACTTAATTATTCGTTTTTTTGATAACATATTAAATTTTTTAGCCTTACTTTTTTGTCGTTTGCGACCATTTCAAAATTTTCAGGCTTAATTATTCGTCATTTGTTGACAATTGAAATTTTTTAGCCTTACTTTTTTGTCGTTTGTGACCATTTCAAAATTTTCAGGCCTAATTATTCGTCATTTGTTGACAATTGAAATTTTTTAGCCGTGCTTTTTTGTCGTTTGTGACCATTTCAAAATTTTTAGCCTTAATTATTCGTTTTTTGCTAACATATCAAATTTTTCAGCCTTGTTTTTCTCGTATTCGTGATACCGGGACTTTTTTTTATAAATTCATTCAGGCATTTTTTATTAAATGCATGCTCGAAATTAGTTTATAGTATTTTGATCCGCCCCTAAATACTCTCCCGCCGCCTTGCGGGATAAATACCTGAGACTTTTGCCGGGTGATGTTTGACTATACCGCATTTATCCAAAACATCATCAGTCATTTACCCAAATAGCTTTTTCTTTTCCATCTTTAATAATTACCACCCACACTCCTCCTTTAATTTTACTCATTTCCGAAGGGGTGATTTTTTTAAACTTTGCTGCATTTTTTTTTCTTGTTTGCATAGATCTTTATTTTAGGATTTATTGATATTGCAATATTACAGCATTATTTTTTTTTCGACTCTAATTTTTTTCTCATTTTTTTTTAATAAAAACCTAATTTTTCGTATATTTGGCGTTAAATTTAAAATACAATTAAAATTCACTGCCCATAATCTATTTCTAACCTTGCTTTAATCCGAAATATTGCTATGAGAAATCTCATAATTACTTATATTTCAATTTTGTGTTTGGTATTCATACTCATTTCGCAAATCGTTGTGGTAGTCAATTACTACCAAGCAGTCAGCGAGTCATTAAAGCGTGAAACAAACGCCGTACTAACCGAAGCCTATCATGCTGAACTGGATTTACGCAACAAATCTTTAAACAAAGGCACTAAAGACACCATCGTTCCACCCCCAACGTCTAAAAATACCGTGGTTTATAATCTCGACAAGATGAAAATAAACAACAAGGATTTGTTGGGATCAATCAACACTGCCATCAACGATGTGGTGAGCAAAAAAAGCCCATTAAACATTCACAAACTGGACAGCATCACATTTTCTATATTACTGGCAAGGAGTATAAAGTCAAATTTTGTGATTCAAGTCATTAACCCCACTACAGGAAAAGTATTAGAGAGCTCAAAAAAATCATTTGCTGAGTCCGGTTTTCTGATTTATTCGAAACAGTTAGCACTCGATTTTGAAAATAAAAAATCATTGCAACTAATATTGTTGAATCCGATGGCCCACATATTTAAGCGAATGGGAACCTTGCTACTCGGGGCATTTTTACTCACCGGACTATGTTCGTATGGAGTGTTATATTTGTTCCAAACGCAGGCTCGCCAGAAAAAGCTGATGGCAGTAAAAAATGATTTTTTTGGCAATACGGCTCATGAACTGAAACGCCCCGTGTCACAGCTATACATGGCGCTGGAGGCTTTATCGACCCCCATGGTAGACGAGAATAAAGAAAGAAAGGAACGTTATCTGTCCATTTCGAGAGAAGCCACCAAGGATATGTCGGAAAAAATCACCATGATTATGACATTGGCTATGGACGAAGAGGGCGTTTTCAGGCTCAACTATTCTCAGTTTAATCTGGCGGAAGAGGTGGAGAAACTGAAAGAACAGTTTTCTACCGTGTCGGACAAAGAGGTGAGTATCGAAATAGAGAATGCCACCGACGACGCGAATATCAAAGCTGACAGAGATCACTTGCGTCAATGCATTGCCAACCTGATTGATAATGCCATTAAATATTCGGGAGCATCGGTGCTGATTTCTATCAGCATCCGGAGAATAAAAAATTCGCTATGCGTGTCGGTAAAAGATAACGGCATAGGCATTAAGCCCGAAAAAGTGGAACGCGTATTTACGAAATATACCCGACTAAACACCGAATCCGGATCGCCAGCAGGCTTTGGCATCGGACTCAGCTATGTAAAAACGGTAGTGGAAAAACATGCAGGACGCATTGAAGTTAAAAGCGAAATAGAAAAAGGAAGTGAGTTTATTGTCTATCTCCCCTTCGGGCGTCAGTAGCTCCCTTCGGTCGCGATATTAGACTTCGCCGATATTTGTTCGCTACGCTCACGATATTTGCCTGCGGCGATATTAGCTTCGCGATAGTTGTTCGCTTCGCTCACGATATTTGCTTCGCGTTATTTGCTCCCTACGGTCGCGATATTAGCTGCGCAGATATTAACTCCTTTCAGGAGTGATATTAGGCTGCGCGATAGTTGCCCTGCGGGCGTTAGTAGCT
>Ga0302170_10000063_pt1 | contig 36863 bp, 27 predicted proteins | sample I_Fen_N2_1_FD_193492 | JGI IMG/M metagenome (GOLD analysis project Ga0302170, IMG submission 193492) | Peat permafrost microbial communities from Stordalen Mire near Abisko, Sweden - I_Fen_N2_1 | ecosystem: Environmental > Terrestrial > Soil > Wetlands > Permafrost | place: Sweden: Abisko...
AAATGGTGCTTATTAGTGCATCTGCTTTTTGTTTATCTATAACAAGTGTAAAGAAAACACTTGTTTCTGAGAAAACATATACCGAAAATTATGTTTTACAACACGAATTCGCAGAAATGCAAGGAAATTGCGTCTGTTTTGGTATAAAAATGCTTAAAATGGATTTTAGCACTAAAGTTGAGACAGAGAAAGAGTTTTTTTGAGTCAACAATTCCGACGGATAGTATCCGCCCGGAGTAAGAAACGAAGCAAAAACCAAGGATAAAGCAGGAGTTATAAGGTTTAATCTTCGGCATGGGCTGACTAACCAATCTCTTCTTTTTATTTACACAGTTTTTGGGACAGTCTTCACTCCGTCGGCCGCGTGGCTTTTCCCGTCGGCTGCATGGCTTTTCTCAACGGCCACGCGGCTTTTCTCAACAATCGCACGTAATCTGCTCAATAAAGGCTGTCGGAAAAGAAAAGATCCACGGCCCTCAAGAAAATAAGTTATAATACTGACAACTTTCTGGATTTCATCATAATACAGACCAAATAAATCACAACTATCTGAACAATATTCCTTGTTCAGAAGCTTTATTTTAGCCCTGGGAAAGCTTAGAAACAGCTCTTACAGATATCATCTTGAAAAATAATAACATAAAATATTGGTAGCATAAAAAAGCTTAACTAACTTTGGAGGGTGAAAAACAATAAGCAAATATTAATTGCTTACGTGAATTAGGAGTTGAAAAATAGTCCGTAGGACTTACATATCCATAGAATAAACAGATATGTATATTTATTGTCCGTAGGACATTTACATTTGTCTATGTTTATCCCCTACGGGGAATTGATTGACCTTGTTTTTATTTTCTATTGATATATATTCCCTACGGGAAATAGCTTATTAGAAGTAAAAATATACTTGTCGTCAACTCCTGATTCGCATTACTTATAAATACGTTGCACACTTAAATAACTTGTAATCAATCAAATTTAAGACAAACCTGCTAATAGATTAAGTATATATTCAGTGTTACCCACAATAAAAAATAAGAACATGGATAATAATGAAATTGTTGAACTGATAAAACAGACTCCAAATATTCTAACGATAATCTATGGTGACTTAGCTCAACCATCTGTAAAAAAAATTGGTATTGCACTTGAAACTGTTTTTGAATTTAGTACATCTTTTTTACTTCCAGTAAAACTTCTAAACGAAAAATTCAAATTAAACTTTGAGAAAAGGCTAAATGAATATAGAGATAAATTAAACGCTATCTCTGATGATGAACTCTGTAAAGTAAATCCGCAAATAGGAACGCCTTTGATTGAAAAGTTAAGTTATATAACAAATGATGAAATAGCTGATTTATTCACGAATCTTTTAACCAAAGCTAGTTCAACTAAAACAGTGAACCTTGCTCATCCTAGTTTTGTACAACTACTAGAGAGACTTTCAGTAGATGAAGCAAGAATAATAAAGCTTCTTTTAGATAAAGATTATGTGCCTTGTGTATCCTTCCGAGTACACTTAAAGGAAAATAAAGGATTTCTCGAAATCATTAAAAATGAAACAATGATTCAATATCAAATTGAGTTACTATTTCCGGAAAACACAAAAACATACTTAGAAAATTTGGTAAGTATGGGAGTTTTTGATATTTCTCATGGCTGTCATAAGACGGATGAAAGCATATATAATCCTATTTATGAAAAATATGGATATGACAAATTGAATGAGGTATTTATGAAGTCAGGCGAATATGAACGTTTAGAAAAATTAAAGAGTTACTACCAAATAACAGACTTTGGAAAATCATTTATTCGAGCATGCAATCCAAACGTAGTACAAAAAAACTAGCAGCAATAAAACAACAGTTTGTACAACCTAGCACGAAATATTTGGCGACAGTTACATCTATGTTATACTGTAGTAAACTAAATTGTAGAAGACAGTGGTTAATCCTTTTTGAATTAGCAAAGAGTTTTCTCTCTAATCAAAAATCTAAACTCAATTCTACTCCCCAATCTCAATAATCCCTTTCTGAATTAGGTCTTTAATCTGATTCCGGACAGCTACCGACTGGTAAACATTCCGGGCATTTGATCCTACCGAGATGGTGATATGTCCTTCCTGATGAATGGCCGGAGAAACAAAGTCGCACAGCAAGGGTGCATCGCACACGCTGGTAAGTATTCCCAGTTCTTCGGAGTCGGCTTTAATGCGGGCATTTAGCTCATGATCTCCGGTGCAGACATAGACCAGAAAAAATCCTTCCAAATCACCTTTCTCATATTCTTTTTGGATAAAGGTGAAAGGCAACTGTTTAATCTCGGGCGTGAACTCGGGAGCAATTACCGTTACCTGAGTCACAAAGCGAGCCATAATGCTCCCTTTGTGTGTTGCCACTTTTCCACCACCAATAAGCAGTATTTTCTTATTGGTTACATTGATGGAAATGGGCAGAAATTGTAAGTCTTCTCTATTCATAGGATGTTCAGTCATGAAAGTTCAAACCGGCTGTAGTGGCCTTGATATATTGTTTTCGGATAACAAAGTCTCCGAAATGCTCTTCTGCATTTTTTGTTTTGGCATAATCGGCCAGAATGGGTGTGAGTGCTTCCAGGATTTGTTCTTCCGAAAGCATTTCTTTGTACAACTTATTCAGTCGTTGGCCCGTAAAACCGGCTCCCAGGTACAGGTTATACCGTCCGGGGGCTTTGCCTACCAACCCTATTTCGGAAAGGAACGGTCGTCCGCAACCGTTGGCACATCCTGTCATACGAATGGTGATGGGTGTTTCCAACAAACCGTTTGCTTCAAGAACTTTGTCGATCTTGTCTACCAGCGAGGGTAAATAACGCTCGGCTTCGGCAAAAGCCAGTCCACATAAAGGCAAAGCAGCACACGCAATGGAGTTACGGCGGAGTGCCGAAAGCTTATCGGAATCAATCACCTTGTATTTCTTCAGAATGGCTTCAATCTGAGGTTTCAGTGTTTCCGAAACCTGTGCAATGATTACATTTTGATTTCCGGTCAAAATAAATGTTCCCTGATGGATCTTGGCTATTTCCCGGATAGCTGTTTTGGCTAAATAACCGTTTTTGTCAACCAGCTTTCCTCCTTCTACAAAAACTCCATAATGCCAGAAACCGTCTTCGCCCTGCGACCAACCGTATTTATCGCCCAGCGTAGTAAAACCGTAAGCTTTTGCCAGTGCCAGTTTTATCCCTTTTATCCGTTCCAGCTCAGAGCGAAAGAAATCCAGTCCAAGGCGATCAATGGTATATTTTAAACGAGCATTCTTCCGTTCGGAACGATTGCCGTGGTCACGTTGAAAAATAAGCACAGCCTCAGACACATCTACGATCTGTTCTTTGGGAAAATAACCCACCACATCGGCCACACGCGGATAAGTGGCATTATTGCCAAAGGTATAAGCCATCCCCCCTCCTACCGTGAGATTATAACCCGTCAGTTGTCCATTTTCCACAATGGCAATAAATCCCAGGTCGTTAGATAAAACATCGGTATCATTCCGTGGTGGAATGGCAATGGCCGCTTTAAACTTCCGGGGCAGATAGGTTTTTCCATACAACGGTTCTTCTTCCTTTTCGCCTCCTGCCACCAACTCACCGTCCAACCATATTTCATGGTAAGCGGCAGTCTGAGGAGTCAGATGAGCCGAAATACGTTTCGCGTCTTCAGCCACTTTGGCATGTACCGGCGACTCAAAGGGATTAGCCGAACACATCACATTGCGGTTTACATCTCCACAGGCTGCAAGGGTATCGAGCAATGACTTATTTATTTCCTGAATAGTTTTCTTCAGATTTCGTTTAAATACTCCGTGAAACTGAAAAGCCTGCCGGGTGGTCAGCTTTATTGTTTTATCGGCATATCTGTCGGACAGTTCATCCATATCCAACCATTGCTGCGGCGTGGTAACTCCGCCCGGCACCCGGATGCGGATAAGAAAACTGTAAAGCGGTTCGAGTTTCTGATGTTTTCGTTCATCATCGATATCGCGGTTTTGTTGCTGATAGGTTCCGTGAAATTTAATCAGCACCTGATCGTCGGCTTTTAATGCTCCGGTTAAGGGGTCGTTTAAACTCTCGGTTATTGTTCCGCGCAGATAATTGCTGTTCTCTTTTATTATTTCAAAAGGAGAAGGTGCATTGGCTTCGGCTTCCGGAGAAGAGTTCAGCTGACTATCGTTGTTTTTTATGTCTTTATTCATACGTTTATTTTTATTTTAATAGACTTTATTCAGATTAACTTATTATACAAGAGAACTAACACTAAGGCACTAAGAACATAGAGCTACACTTAGTTTTAAATTGATGAGATTACCTGTCGGTTAAACTGGAAGAACACCTAGAATAAAACTATTCTATTCAAAAGAATTCAACACTGAGACACTAAGAACATACAGTTACACTAAGTTCTTAGTGTCTTTGTGCTAAAATCTAGTAATAAAAATGAAATAACCATTAAGGCATTTAGTTCATTTAGTATGCAAATCGGGAGTTGAAAAAAATAGTCCGTAGGACTTATATATCCATAGAATAAACAGATATGCATATTTGTTGTCCGTAGGACATTCACATTTTACCTTGTTTATCCCCTACGGGGAATTGGTTGTATCTTTTTCCATTTTCTATTGATATGTATTCCCTACGGGAAATAACTCATTATAAATAGAATGTAAGTGTTTTTATCTTTGTGCCCTCCATTTATATAAAACTCTTAGTGGTTCTTAGTGTACTTAGTGTCTTAGTGGTTACTCTTATTTTTGGTTATTAGTTCAATAAAATACAAGTGTTTTTATCTTTGTGCCCTCTATTTATATAAAACTCTTAGTGATTCTTAGTGTACTTAGTGTCTTAGTGGTTAATATTCTACTGATCTGACTTACTTTTATCCGGTATGAATCAATATACATCTAATTGTAATCGTTTATCTTTTTCTAAATTATCTACGTATTCCTGTGCATGTTCTTTGCTCATGACACCTTCTTTCTCTACAATCTTTACCAGAGTATCCTGCACGTGACGGGCCATATTTTTCATATCGCCACAGATATAAAAGTGTGCACCGTCTTCGAGCCATTGAAACACTTCCGATCCTTTTTCCAGCAAGCGATCCTGTACATAAACCTTCTTGTCTCCGTCGCGCGAGAAAGCAACATCCATATTGGTCAGTGCTCCGGTTTTCAGGAAATCCTGCCACTCTCTCTGATACAGGAACTCAGTTTCGAAGTTTCTGTTTCCAAAGAACAACCAGCTTTTCCCCCGTTTATCGGCTAGCTCCCGATGTTGAACAAAAGCACGGTAAGGAGCAATTCCTGTTCCGGCACCAACCATGATAATGGGTGTTTCGTCATCTTGCGGCAACCTGAATGCAGGATTTGATTCTATAAACAAAGGTACCTTTTCATCTTCCACCGATAGTTCCGATAAAAAGGTAGAACAGGTTCCACGTTTTGCACGCCCTGCATTTTCATAATTCACCACCCCTACTGTAAGATGCAACTCTCCCGGAAATGCTTTGGGACTTGAAGAAATAGAGTAATAACGCGGTTGCAAAGGACGAAGAATCTTTATCAGATTGATGGCATCAATTGTGGCAGGGTAATCCTGCAATAAATCCACAATATCACGCCCTTCGAGATAAGCTTTGAATTTCTCAGCATCTTCGGATAACTTTTGCAGTTTTTCGTTGGGGGCAAAGCTAAGGTAGCGGGCCACTACATCGGTTGTAATCTTTGATAATTCCACATCGCGGTAAAGTGCCGATTCCAGGTTCTTTTGTTTTCCATTAATCAATACCTGTTCGCCGGCATCCAAGCCTGTTTCGACCAGAACTTCATTAATTAAATCGACAGAGTTGACAGGTAAAACACCGGCCGCATCACCCGGTTCATAAGTAAGTCCCGGAGCATCTTCGGTGCTGAGTTCTATATGCAATGTTTGTCTCTTCGTACCTTTGCCATGCAATAAAATTTTTTCGAAAACAGGAGCTGAAAATGGATTCTTCTTTGAATACAACAACTCCTCTTTTTCCTGTTTAGTTTCTTGATTGGGAAGAACCATACGAAACTGCTGAGATGTTTCGGAAGCAGGAACTTCGCCTGTTGCAAAAGCAGGAATGGTAGATTGTAACCACTTTTCGGCCGCTGCTTCAAAATCAACATCACAGGCAATACGCGGAACAATACGTTTGGCACCCAGTTTTTCTAATTGGTCATCAAAATCCTTACCTGTTTTGCAAAACTGGAAATAGCCGGAGTCGCCCAATGCAAGTACGGCATAGTTGATACCATCCAGTTTAGGAGCCCGTTTACTATATATAAATTCATGCAACTCGCGCGCGGCAAAAGGAGGAACACCTTCGCCGTGGGTAGATACAATGATCAGTAAGTTTTTCTCTGATTGTAAATCGCGGACTTTGTAGTCGGCCATACTTTTCAGCGTTGCAGAGATATGAAGTTCTTCGGCCAGCTTCTTTGCTTTTTTTGCAAGTCCTTCGCCATTACCCGTACGCGAACCATACAAGATGGTTAATGTATTTTGTGTAGCCGGGGCTTTTACCACCGTCTGCAGTTTCGTATCGGGTGTTGCATGCTGAGCCGATAACCCGGCCAGATAACCCGAAGCCCAAAGCAATTGCTCTTTACTGAACGAGCCGGTTAATTGTGTAAATTGTTCTAGTTGTTCTATTGTCAGAGGAGATATTGTTGTATTCATTTTTTGTTGTTTCTCAAAAAGATTCCTATGTTCATCTCTTTGATTGTTTATTATTATCTTGTTATATTAGGTCTACGTGAGTTTGATAAAAGGATTTATATAGCTCAGCATCTTAAGTAGTTTCCAATATTTAATGAACTATTTCTATCACATAGCACACATAGAAATAATGGAGGAAAAAGACTTAGGTCACATAGTAAAAGTATCTGACGATACTTTTGCTTAGTCTGAAATTATCCCGGTACCTGGGATAATACTATGTGTTCTTAGTCTTATATCTTCTATATAAAACTAGTGTGAACTATTGTGGTAAAAAACATATCAATAATAATTATCATTTACTTATTTTATTTAGGTGATAACAACCCAGCTAATTAATTGTTTGTACTCTACTTTTGGAATGATTTCAAAAACACAAATTGAAGAAAGAAAAAGAGCTTACTAATTATAATGTAAACCCTTATTTCTCAATAAAAAAGATGTTTCTACTGATTCCCTTTCTGAGCATTTAAAACAATTATATCTTTACATTCCAGCAGAGCATTTCTCTCGCTGCCATTAGAGCCTCTCTCTCCCCTCGGAGAGAACTGTTCTCTCCGAGGGGAGAGAGAGGCTCTATCCGAGGGGAGAGAACGACTCTAATATCAGACATCCATTGAATCAATGTTTTTTTATCAATACTTTCCAGTAATCTTCAACCTGTGTGACCGATATGACTTCATGTCCTTCATTGCGTACCGAACCCGGCACATTCTGAATAGGTGCCCCGTCATCCAGCCAGACTTCCAGTAAGTCGGCTGATTTGAGACTTGATAGTTCTATTTTAGTTTTTACAAAATTCATAGGACAAGCCACCCCGCGGAAGTCTTTTACCCGGACCTCCGAACTTGTTATTGCTGTAGGTTGAATGGCATCCTGCGACTTGGCTTCAACCTTTTTTATTGGTTGATTTTTAAACTGCAAGGAATCATCCATCCCTTCGTACAGTGTAATAACCGCTTCGCCCAGTTCAATGATTTTAGCTTTCCGGGTGGAACAGTCAGCCCGACTATTCGTCTCAGCTATTTTTATTAAATCTTTAAATGAGTCACTGACCAAACCTTCGTCAATGAATTTCTGGCTAAAGAGTGTAAATGCTTCTGCACTTGTTTTCGGTTCGGCACCTTTAGTTACCAGCAACATCCGCGACGAAGAAAAAACAATATCATACAAAATACGGTTGACTTTACTGGCGTCCGTCTCGATTTCAAGCAATTTGAATCCTTGTTTGATAAAGTTCAGATCCACATCAATCATATCAAACAATCCGGCTGAACATTCGGCCGGACCTTTGTTGGCAACCGAAAACAATTCCTCACTGCCCCAGTCGTAGTAGTAATTTTTATCTTCATCAAAACCGGGCACATCCTTGTATTTTTCCACCAATGTTTTGATATTCTCTTTGCCTCCATCCTGAAGATAGTCATTGAAAGAAGAATACTTTTGTTTTACAGGAATATAACCGGCTAAAATATCTTCGGTAAACTGAGGTAAGTCACGTGCACTTACAGTTCCTAACACAACTCCCAGTTGAGGTTTCTCACCTTTCGACGCACCGGCATATACGTTGTAAGCAGCATACATCCGCTCATTGCGTCCCACACGACCCGAAAAACCTATATCAGACCAGATCTGCTGTGCACAGGAGTTTGGACAACCGGAGATATTGATTTGCAAATCGCCTATTTCGTCCAGATTGAGTTTACTTTTACCCAGCTTTTTCCGCAAAGCCAATGATGCCCCTTTTGAATAACAAATGCCCAACCGACAGGTATCGGCTCCGGTACAGGAAACAATATTATTTATAACAGCAGGAAGTCCGGTGTTTATACCCAGCTCGTTTAGTAACAAATAAACATTCGCTAAATAATCTTCGGGAATATTGCGCAATTGCAGTTGCTGACGGACAGTAAAGCGCAGCACATCATTACCAAAGGCAGCTGCAAACTCCGCAATCTTCAGCAGGGTTTCACTGTCGGTATTTCCATTTACAAAAGGAACAATCGTAGAGAAAAAACCGCTTTGCTTCTGAGACTTTACGTTTCGTCTTTTCCATGTAAAGAACTCTTCCGAAGATACTGATGCCGGAGCAAAAGACGGTTTTTTATATTCTAATTTCAGTGCTGCCGGCGTATAAACAAAGTTTTCTTTGCTTTTAATCTCGTTGTAATAATTGAAAAACAATTCCCTGGTTTTTTCTTCGCCTTCCTTGTAAAAGATATAACGAATGCGGGCTTTGTGTTTGTTTTTGCGGTTTCCGTGATTATTGAAAAAGCGTTTGGCGGCAATGGCAATATTAAACAACTCTTCTTCGGGAGCAAAGTCAAACAGCACCCAGCCAAGCGTTGGGTTGGAAGCCACCGATCCGCCCAGGTAGACCTTAAATCCGCGTTTACTATCTTTTATCCGGGCTATAAATCCCAAATCGTTGATTAAAGCAAAATCGGCATTTGTTTCGCCGGTAGAAAAAGCTATTTTGAGTTTGCGCGGCAAAGTAAATGAGTCCGGTTCTGCAATTAAGCGGGTAGTCAGATCTACCGCATAAGGTAACACATCAAAAGTTTCATCGGCAGAAATACCGCTGTTTATATCAACCAGCATATTCCGCACCGTATTACCGCCACCACCTTTAGACGATAATTCAACAGTTTGTAGTTCCGGCAGAATAGTTTTTACCTGCTCAATGGCAATATGGTGAATCTGAATTTCCTGACGGGTAGTAATGTGCAACAACGATGAATGATGACTCTGAGCAGTAAGTGCCACCTGCTTCAACTGTTCAGGACTTATATATCCGCCCGTACAACGTACCCGAACCATATATGTACCATCTTTTCGCTGTTCATAAATACCCATGGGAACCCGCGTTCCCTTGAATTTTACAGGTTCTATCTTTCCATCATGAAAATCGTCAATCAATGTTCCGAAATAAGCAATATCTTCTGTCAGTGTATCTGGTAACCGGTACATAATAATAAATTAAGTAAGCAATAATATTTAATGATTTGTTTTCTGAAAAACTTTATATATGAAATTTTGCGAAAGATTTCTCACTTCGTTCGAAATGACAATCAATGCTTTATGCTTGGGGATGAGGATGTAATAATCTGTCATTCTGAACGAAGTGAAGAATCTACTATTCTTTACCGGACAACAATAATTTGTTTTCTGAAAGTTGAATACTAGTAACCAACCTTATCTTGTAACTCGTAACTAATACCTTGTAACTGAACAACCAACTATCTCTTGTGTAGTCCGCACTCCTTTTGTTCCGGGTTCTCCCACCACCACCTACCGGCGCGGATATCCTCACCCGGCTGTACAGCGCGCGTACAAGGTTGACAACCGATACTTGGGAATCCCTGATCGTAAAGTTTGTTATACGGAACAGAATTCGTTTTGATATACTCCCATACTTCGGCTTCGGTAAAATTAATCAGCGGATTGAGCTTTATCAAACCGTTATTCTCATCCCATTCTACCAACTGCACCGCCTGACGCGTTACGGACTGTTCTTTACGCAGTCCGCAAATCCAGACTTCAAGTCCTTCGAAAGCCCGCTTGAGTGGTTCCAGTTTTCGCACCCGACAACAGGCTTTCCGTTGTTCAATGCCGGCATAAAACAAATTGATACCTTCGGCTTTTACCAGTTTTTCTACCTCTTTATAATCGGGAAAAAGAACTTCCAGTTTTATATTGTAACGTAGGTTCGTTTTGTCGATCAAACTATAGGTCTCGGGAAAAAGTCGACCGGTATCGAGGGTAAAAATACGCGCTTCCTTGTCTGTTTTCACTATCAGGTCGGTAAGCACCTGATCTTCGATGCTGAGACTCGATGATAAAGCTATTTTTCCTTTGTATTTATCCAGAAAAAACTCCAGCACTTCCCTGGGCGATTTTCCTTCAAATTGTTTATTGAGATCGTCGACCCCTATCCCCTGAAGGGGAACTGAGTTACTTTCTTCTCGTATAGTATCTTTCTTACTCATAATTGTAAATTTATCTGAGCTAATATTATTCCCCTTCAGGGGTTAGGGGTAATTGTATTTAAATAGTAAACGTCTCATCCTCCAGATTGTGAACAATCATACCGGCCCCAACAGTTTCAAAGGTATTTTCATCAATCAGTACCAGACTTCCGGTGATGCGGTTTTCTCCGTACGAATCGTATTTCAAAGGTTTGAGCGTTTTGATGGAGATATGCGCAATATCATTCATTTTTACCGTTTTGTCGTCCAGAATATTCTCCAGTGTATTGATATTGACTTTATAATGTACATCTTTTATAATGGCACGGGTTTCCTCGGTGGCATGACGAATAATATACTTTCCACCTTCATTTAATGGACGCTGATTCAACCAGCATACCAAGAGCGATACATTGGCACTGACGGTAGGTTTTGGCTCCGAACTTTTTACGATGATATCACCCCGACTAATATCCACATTGTCGGTCAACCGGATAGAAACCGATTGTGGCGTAAAAGCTTCTTCCAATGATTTAGTTCCTTCATCAATGGCTTTAATAGTAGATTGAGTCTTCGATGGGAGAATAGTTACTTCATCACCAACTTTAAAACTACCACCCGAAATACGACCTGCATAACCACGATAATCATGAAAATCATCGCTATGCGGACGAATAATGTACTGCACCGGAAAACGGGCAGGCAATCGGGTTTCATCTTTGCGCACCGGTAAAGTTTCGAGCAGATGCAACAAAGTATCCCCTTTATACCACGGTGTTTTATCCGAAGCATCCACCACATTGTCGCCATCGCGCGCCGAGATTGGAATGAAAATAACATTCTTCAGTTTCAAAATAGAAGCAATGCCTTCGTATTCTTTTTTAATGTCGTTGAAAACAGTTTCCGAGAAATCGACCAGATCCATTTTATTCACCGCCACAATTACATTGGGAATTTGCAGCAAGGAAGCAATATAAGAATGGCGTTTGCTCTGTTCAATAATCCCGTTCCGCGCATCAATCAAAATAATAGCCACATCGGCTGTAGAAGCACCCGTAACCATATTCCGCGTATATTCAATATGTCCCGGAGTATCGGCAATAATAAATTTACGTTTTGGTGTAGCAAAGTAGCGGTATGCCACGTCGATAGTAATACCTTGTTCACGCTCGGCACGAAGTCCGTCGGTAAGCAAAGCCAGGTTGACTTCATCGCCGCCCCCCAATCGCTTGCTGGCATCTTTCACCGCCTGAAGCTGATCTTCGAAAATGGATTTACTGTCGTACAACAGTCGTCCAATCAGCGTACTTTTTCCATCATCCACACTTCCTGCCGTGCTGAATCTCAGCAATTCCATATCTAAATATCCTGTAGTATCTTTCATTTTCAATAGTGTAATAAAACGACCCCTAACCCCTAAAGGGGAATTTAGTTAGTTTTGTCTAATTGTTTCTCTATAGTTCTATATTATTTATCTAATCCTGTTGAAAACAAGGTCTTATTTTCGCAGAACTGAAAGTTTTAGAAATAACCTGCTTTTTTGCGATCTTCCATTGCTGCTTCCGAACGTTTATCATCTGATCGTCCACCGCGTTCGGTTATACGCGAACTGGCTATTTCACCGATAATATCTTCGAGCGAATCTGCCGACGAAAGCGTCAGACCCGTGCAGGTAATATCACCAATAGTACGACAACGAACGCGCTTTACTTCTATCTTTTCGCTTTCGCGGCGTGGGATAGCATCGAGTGCAGCATAGATTATTCCATCACGTTCAAACACTTCACGCTCGTGGGTATAATAAAGTGAAGGCAATGGAATATTTTCCTGAAGAATGTATTGCCAGATATCCATTTCGGTCCAGTTGCTGATAGGAAAAACACGGAAATGTTCGCCCAGATTCTTCTTGCCGTTGAAGATATTCCACAACTCAGGACGTTGATTCTTTGGATCCCACTGACCAAATTCATCACGATGCGAAAAGAAACGTTCTTTGGCACGGGCTTTTTCTTCATCCCTACGTGCACCACCCAGAGCAGCATCAAATTTATATTTTTCGAGGGTATCCAACAACGTTACCGTCTGAAGCTTATTCCTACTGGCATTAAATCCTTTTTCTTCCACCACACGTCCGGTAGCAATCGATTCTTCCACCGAACCGACAATTAGTTGCGCTCCGAGTCTTTTAACCAGTTCATCCCGGTAAGTAATTGTTTCTTCGAAATTATGTCCGGTATCGATATGTACAAACGGAAACGGAATAGCAGCCGGATAAAAAGCTTTGTAGGCCAGATAAGCCATAACAATAGAATCTTTTCCGCCCGAAAACAGAAGAGCAGGCTTTTCAAACTGTGCCGCCACTTCGCGTAAAATAAAAATAGATTCAGACTCCAGCTCTTTCAGGTGAGTCAGTTTATAGTTACTCATTTTATCAGTCAATTTTAATTCATTAAATAATCAGTTATATCATCACATTACCACATCATCACATTAAGGAATCATCACATCATCACATCATCACATCAAGAAATCATCCCATCAGCTAAATGCTCCTTCTAAATACTTCTGAGTTAATTCTTGTTTTGGATTATTGAATATTTCATCGGCCGGACCGGCTTCTACTACCTCGCCCAGATACATAAAAACAACATAATCGGCAATACGTAAAGCCTGTCGCAAGGTATGAGTAACTAAGATGATGGCATAATTTTGTTTTAGCTCTACAAAAAGTTCCTCTATATGCTTGCTGGAAATAGGATCGAGTGCTGAAGTTGCCTCATCGGCCAGAATAAACTCTGGTTCTACCGCCAGGCCACGAGCCAGGCACAAACGTTGCTGCTGACCGATGGAAAGTTTTGATGCCGGAGTATTCAATCTGTTTTTTACTTCTTCCCATAAACCAACCGATTTCAGTTGTTCTTCTACAATCTGGTTCAGCTTTTTTCGTTTACGCTCGCCATGCATTTTACAGCCAAAAGCAATATTATCGTAAATAGACATTGGAAGCGGACAAGGACGTTGCGACAACAAACCCATTTTTTTCCGAATCTCTGTGATCTCCGTATGCTTATCAAAGATATCTGTTCCATCAACCAGAATACTGCCTTCATACCGGACACCCTCGGTATCATCAATCAAACGATTGAATGTTTTGAGTAAAGTAGATTTACCGCAACCCGATGGACCTATGATACAAGTAATTTTTTTATCAGGAATCTCCAGATTCACATTTTTCAGAATATGGGTCTTATTAATATAGAGGTTTAAATCACTTACTTTCAAATATGATCCTTTAATTCCGAGACCTTCTCCGTTATTAATATCATTGTCAGATTTATCCTTGGAACTTTTATTTAAAAAGGAAAAGTCTTCAGCCCAACTGGCTCGCGTAGGGTTTCGGTATGGGAATGATTTCATTAAATTTTATGTTTTGAGAAACGATTTGTTATTAATCTGCCGGCAATACTGATAATAAGAACAATAAATATCAATATCAATGCTGCCGAATAGGCTCTGTCCTGCACATCGGCATTCGGACTACTTAGTTGAAAGAATACCGAAAGAGGCAATGTTGCTGCAGGTTGACCAAGGGATGTAGGTATACTGTCGGTAAAACCGGCTGTAAACATTACACCCGCCGCATCACCGATAGCACGTCCCACCGACAATAAAGTGGCTGTTGCAATACCGGGTGCAATCTGACGAAGTACCACCTTGATGGTTTCCAGTTTGGTAGCACCCAAAGCATAGGTGGCATCCAGTAAATCTTTAGGCAATTGCAGAGCCACCTCATCCATTGATCGTATAAAGATTGGGATAATTAATAGAGTTATAACTAAAATACCTCCACCCAAGGAGGTATGCATACCCAGATAAATCATAATGGTAAAGGCAAAAGCGCCATATACAATCGATGGAATGCCAAACAAAATATCGAATGCCAACCGGGCAATATAGGCTAATTTGGAATCCTTTTTCAAATAGACATTGAGATAAAAAACTACCGGAATACTGATAAGCAGACCTAAAAACGTAGATCCGAGCACAATGTACAACGAACCGACAATAGCATTCAGAATGCCACCACCACCACCATTGTAATATCCTGCAGCCGGAATCTTGCTGATCATATCCCAGTTCAGAGCAGGTAAGCCCCGACGGAAAATGGTATAAATGATATTCAGCACAAAAGCAAAAACAGCGATAGAAGATCCTATCATCAGTACTTTTGCAATCTTTTCCTCTATAAATTTGAACTTTAATTTCATATTTTATTTTACTACTCCTAACCCCTAAAGGGGAACTGAAATTACTTCTATCTGGTATTATTGTTATTCCATATAGTTGACTTGTAATAACCAATACTGGCATAGTTCCCCTTTAGGGGTTAGGGGTCATCTTTTGAGTCGTTATTTAAACCTGCTTTCTATCTTGTAAATCACTGCCCGCGACGAGGCGTTAAATATAAACACCACAATAAATAATAACAATGCTGCCAGCATCAAAGCCGATTCGTATAAAGGCACCGATAGCATTTCGCCATAATTATTGGCAATCAGTGCCGGTAAAGGATAACAGGAATCGAAAAGCGAATGTGGCATAAGCGGTATGTTTCCGCAGACCATCAATACAGCAATTGTTTCGCCAAATGCCCTGGAAACCGCTAAAATAAGCGCTGCCAGAATTCCGGGAAATGTCTTCCGTAAAATCACATACTTGCTGGTTTGCCATTTGGTGGCTCCCAGCGAAAGAGCAGCATCCCTGTATTCACGCGGCACAGCCGAGAATATTTCCACAAAAAGACTTATCAGCAGCGGCAATATCATTATACCTAACACAATTCCTCCTGCCAGGACCGTATAACCGGTTGAATACTCCACAAAATGAGGAGCCAGTTTCTCCGAAATCCAGGGTACAACAAATAATGTTCCCCAAACACCATATACTACCGACGGTATTCCTGCCAAAATATCCAATGCTGTAAAAACCCATTTTTTAATGTAAGTCTTTGAATATTCTGTCAGAAACAAAGCTGCTAATAACGCAATAGGCAAAGCCAGTATCACAGCAATGGAAGTAACCCAGAGCGTTCCGGCAATAAATGGCAAAAAACCAAATTCACCACTTCCGGGCTTCCATTCGGACGAAGTAATCAGATGCCAGAAGCTGTTGTGCTGAAAAATAGGAACAGACTTGATATATAATCCTAAACCAATCAATATTACCAACAAGATAGATGCCAGCGTAATACTAAACATCACCCCTCCGGCAATTTTATTTTTCAGAACTCTGTTTGAATACATTTATTCAATGGTTAATGTTTAATGATAAATGGTCAATAATATATGAATTACAATTTATCATTTACAATTAATAATTAATCAGGTCTATTTCAGTTTTGCAATTCCTTTGTTTAGTTTATCTTTTGGCAAACCTATATAACCATTCGGAACATTGTATTTCTGACCTTCGGTAAGGATAAACTTCAGAAATGCAACCACTGCCGGATTTGTCGGTTTTCCATTTGCGACCAGGTATAAATCACGAGCCGGAGGAGAAGGATACTTACCTTGTGCAATAGCAGAAATCAATTGATTGGATGTTGCATAAAAGTTTTCGGCAGCATCAATACGTCCATTATTATTCACATCGATAGGTAACACTAAAATTCCCGGATTAGGTTTCTTTGTTTTTAAATCGTAAGCATACGCAATATTATTATATCCAAAGCCTAACGGATCTTTTTGCACTGCGGAAGCAACTCCCGGATCACCAAAAACAGCAGTTCCTTTCAAGTCTTCCTGCTTTTTGTTTCCAAGGTATTTTGCCCAGGTTTCACCGGCACCACAAGCATCGGAACGTACATACAGGTGAAGCGGAATATTGCTCTTTACACCCAGTACTTGCCCCCATGTTTTATATTCTCCACTCACAAAAGCTTTTGTTGCAGCAGCCTGAGTGATTCCTTTTGCCAACAGTTCTTTTATCTTAGGATTCTTAGCATTGATAGTAGGTACAACAGCATCTTTAGCTACGGCTACAAACCAGGCGCCTTTTGCCACTTCCTCGGGTTTAACCTCCCGGGAAACCATTCCCAGACTAACGACTTTTGCCAATGCATCGGTTATTCCTTTTCCGGCACCACCACCCGAAACATCAATTTTCACTTTAGGATGAAGTTTTTTAAACTCTTCAGCCCACTTGACAGCTAATGGATATAGTGCAAAAGCACCAGATAATGAAATCTGTCCTTCCAGTTCTTTTTTCTGCGCCTTTGCCTGATTGGTAAATCCAATGAAGATGGCAAATACCAGCGTTAATGTTATAATCTTTTTCATACCTGTATATTTTTTATTTTTCTGTTTTTGTTCCTTAAAATGTTAGGAGTAACTGGGCTACCAAATAGCTACTGTCTGCATTTGATGGGTCTCTATTGTCTTTACGGGTGTAATTAGCCTGTAATCTTGTTTTAGGGGTTATCCAATAATTTAAACCTACCACATAGTTTGTAATGGCAGTGTTACTGACCGTTTTGTCATTCTGATAAAAGTCATATTTCAGTACCGGTTGCAATTTATCTGTTATATAGTAGGCCGTTGAAAGATAGTAGCCTTTTGCATCTTTCAAATTAGCTTGTGTGGTGCCTATCTCCCCAGCAATATATTCTGCGCGAACCAATAATTTACCGTCGTCGTACCTGGCTCCGAAACTCGTACGGTTTCTGTCATATTTAGCTGTTTCCACTCCATATTGCCCTTTGGAGTAAGAAGCATCAAAAGTCAAAGATTTCAATGGATTTACTAATAGTATCCCATATACATCTTTGGTTTTATTGTTATCGGTCGTGTTTATGTTATTTCCGTTTAATAGTCCTATTTTATATTCAATCAGATTATAACCCTTCCTCTGAAAAAAACTACCATTTAATGCCAGGCCTATGTCCCGACCGTTGTTGCTATAGTCTGTAATCAATTTAGAAATAACCTGTGAGTTATCAGCGGTTTCTAAATTGTCGGGAGAATACGGGTTTTCCAAAGTATAGGCTGTTTTAAACTGACCAGCCTGCAAACCGATATATCTGAGCGGTTTCCATTCAACATAAGCATCCAGAACTTTAGGGCTTGTAGCAAAATCAAATTGTACACGGTAGCTCAGTTCCTTGGTGACATTTCCTCTGAAATTTAAATATACACGACGAACATCAAATCCGTTTCTTCCACTGCTGTAATTAGCGGCTTCTGTGGAATACTGGTATCGTAAGTTGACCAATCCACTGATTTTCGGTAACGCACTGATTACATTCTCCAAAACCTTAAGGCGATCAGAGTCAGATATTTTTTTTGACGGAATACTATCCTGAGCCGAGCTTACCTGAGAGCTACCAAGAAGCAGTATATATATTCCAAGTTTATTTTTTAAAGTCATAGTAATATTTTTTGAATGTTATATGATTAATTAGTTACGAGTTTCAAGACTTTACATCTGAATATAGTCTGCAAAAAACATATCATTATTGATCACTTAATTGTTGCTTTATTCTTCTAATTTTATTGGTTACAACAACATCGGCACATTCGATTACTTTGCTTTAAATACATTAAAACTATTTCTTTCAACTTTAAAAGAAAGAAACTCTCTTGTAAAATTTGCTGATCATCTTCATCTTTATTCATGCTCACCCTTTCTTTAAATACTATTAAAACCCCATGTTTATAATCAATCTTTCATTCTTGAATATATGAGTTTCAATTTTATATTGCAAAGTTCCTGCAATTCAACAATGCATACAATCCCATTCAAAGGGTATTTATATACCCTATTTAGGGTATATATTTTTGTATAAAAACACAGAACCACTGCATATTAAGAGACCAGCTAACGCGTATTTTAATTTCTTGATTCGAGCCCATTGCATCACATTCGCAGGAGAATGGTTCTATTTTAATACATTAACTCTAAATCACATATAAAATGGAATGTTCAATGGGATTACACAAATAGTTAGAACACTGGAAGGAGCCCACTTCACGCTCAAATAAAAAGAAAGTGTCTTTTTATTTGTCGATAAAAACAATTGATAACAGGAAATACGGAAAAGACCAGAACAAAAGACTAAATATAATATTCAGTCAAATCCACCAAGCCATTTTTCAGTGCAAATTTGATAAGTTCCTGCACATTGTTCAGTTCCAGTTTTCGGAATATATTCTTCCGGTGAGTATTAACGGTGTGGTAACTCAGGCAACGCAATTCAGCTATTTCTTTCGACGTTTTTCCTTGTGTAAACAATTGAACAAGTTCTAACTCTGTATGAGTAAGCAAACTTCGTTTCCCGACCGACTCTCTTTTCCGGTTATGTCCGTCCATAATAATCTGAAGAGCTTCACTGCAAAAATATTTTTTTCCAGCCAATGTATCCAAAATAGCCATGGTAATTACATCGTAATCGTTGGATTTGAGTATAAAATTAGCCCGTTCAAATGAAGCTGTTAATGGCATTAGGAAAGTTTCGTCAGGAATATCTGCCATAAACAGCCATTTAGATCGTAGAAAACAAGTAGAAAGTACGGTTACTTCATCAATATTCTCGATGGCTAAACTATCAAAATCAACAATAACGGTAGCATCTTCGTTATACAACAGTGCTTTGTGCAATTCCAACTTGGTTGAAACCGTTATGATGGTAGGCGACTGAACCTGATCCTGAATGATGCAAACAAGTCCGATCCTGCATAAATCGCAGTTTTCTGCAATTATAAAAGTAACTTCGTCCATAAATTCCTACTAATTTGATGTAATTATTTTATACTTATAAAAAGTGCCTTGCCTTTACCTAAAAGCAGACGGTACAAATTCGTTTTGGCATTGTTTCTTATTCTCTGCTAAAGGTATTAGCAAATTAAAGACGATTGAAATATTACGGTTAAGATTGGGTTGAAAATAGGGAGACTATTAGATTTTGGAATTATTACTCCCCCGGAAGATTTAGGGTCAGATCAGGCTCTATTCAGTTTTTTCGACACTGTTTACAAAGTCCTAAATTCATTTACAAAGTTTACACTATTTTTAGGTATACGAAATACCTAACTTATAGTATTTCCATACCATAAGTGAGGTATAATTTATGAAATTCTATTATAAAACGATATAAAGACTCTATTTTGTAAGTAACAGTACCTTTTGTTCCACTGCAACATGATGTGGAGTATCATAAGCAACTAGGCATAAAATAATAACATTACAAAAGTTCCACTTATATTTGATAATCGTAAAATACATCTTCTACCTGTCCGATTACCGTTGCCTTGCCACCACAATATCTCTTTATAACAGATACTAATTCCGATACAGCACCTTCGAGATACGGGAAAGGAGTAATTGCATTGCCCTGTACAACCAGAAAAATATTTTTAGTGTCAAGTGTCACTTTGGTTTTTTCAATCTGCCGGACATCCAAATAGCAGATTATTTCATTACTATCATCGATATATGAATACTCGCCGGCATGAATGAGTTTCGGCTCCGTTTCACCAAGCGGAATAAATTTTTCTGTTCCTGTTGTAAATCTCAAATTAACATTTCCATCTATTTTATCCCAGTCGTGAGCACCAAGTGCCAGCTTATATTTCACAGAAATGGTATTGTAAATATCAACCAATAAGTTTATATGAGGAATATCCCCGGTTTTGGTCAACAACTTATATAAATTTTCAGGAGCTGACAGGTTCTTCCGGTTGGGTGCACCAACCGCTTCGTGCAATTGCCGGAAGCCACGGATTAATGGATCATCTTTCATATCGCCAATTTGCTTTCCATAATTATATGCCTGATAAAGGATTTGTTTTCTGAACTTTTCAAAACCGGAATCCGCTTCTCTGTTTTGAATATTTTCTATCGTCAGGTAAATCCCCGTCAAACCAATGTCTTTTATTTCGGGATGAATAATAAGTTGTTTTTGCATATGATCATTTTGTTATTTTAATCACTATCTGGGTGCATTAAATAAGTTGGAAACTAAATATCCTGTTCTCAAAGAAGAATAGAATGCGGATAGAGGCTGACCTGATCTTCTTTCGTCTTTAATATGGCTATACGACATTCTGTTTATCCAAATACAGCTGTATATTATTGCATTATAAAGTTAATAGTATGGATTGATAGGGCCAAGCATGTCGCCTACCCCGACACGTCCATGTCGCGTGCCCTGACTAACGTTAGTCGTCTACCATGGAAAACCTTAATTATCTACTGGGATCAACTAATAAACCTGAGTTCGGGATAAGCAATACATGGGATAGCATAATCAACTTAATAATTACATTATTTGCAGGACTAAATCAGTTTCTGCGGCCAAGAGGTCTTCTGAGTCCAATCCCAACAAATAAACTCTGCCCAACCGCAATAGCCAAAGTAATAATGAACAATGTTTTATCCTGATTCCAACCAGTAGTTTGTTGAGCCCACAAGCCTACAACGATTAGCAAAAAAGCAAGTGCTAAACCAACTGTTTTGAAGATACGAAAATCAGACGGTGACAAGGATTGTGTTTGCAACCTACTGTTTTTAAAACCATAAATAATATATACATCCAGTCCTACAATCATCCAAATCAGCAAACGAATCCATGTATCGGCAGGTAAAAATGCCATCATAAACAAACAGGTAATAATACCCAGAACGGGAACCAGCGGGACAAAAGGGGTTTTGAAGGCTCGTGGAATATGAGGCATGGTTTTTCTCATTACCAGTATCCCTACACATACCAGAATAAAAGCTAAAAGCGTACCTATACTGGTCATCTCACCTGCTACACGTGCAGGCACCAATGCAGAAAAGGCTCCTACCACTATTAACAACAAAATATTGCTTTTGGCCGGTGTACGATAAACCGGATGAAGTTGCGAGAACAATTTGGGTAACAGACCATCTTTACTCATACTATAAAAAACACGGCTTTGCCCCAACAGCATGACAAGAATAACAGAAGTGTAACCTGCCAAAATTGCCAATATAATAGCTTTGTTGAGCCAGGGATAATCCGGAATAATTAGTCCTGAATTATTGACTTTACCCATATGATCGATAGCAATGGCAACCGGAGCAATTCCATCATGACCCTTAAACGCAGTATAATTCACCACACCGGTCATTACATGAGCAAATAAAATATAAAGTACCGTGCAAATAAGCAATGATACAAGAATCCCGATAGGCATATTTCGTTTCGGATTCTTGGCTTCCTGAGCCGCAGTGCTTACAGCATCGAAACCAATAAAAGCAAAAAAGACCACAGCTGCAGCTCTGATTATTCCACTAAAACCATATTCTCCAAAAGTACCAGTGTTGGTCGGAATATAGGGTGTGTAATTCGCAGAATTGATATACTTCCATCCTAAAACAATGAATATAAGTACGACTACTATTTTAAGGATCACAATAAACAAATTAAACTTTGAACTTCCTTCAGTGCCTCTGATAAGCAACAGGCTGGTTACAATAACAATGAAGGCAGCCGGAAGATTCAGAACGCCACCATCCCACGGGCACAATACCAGTTCGGGAGGAAGGTGAATCCCAAAACCCTCAATGAATTTCACCAGATAACGGCTCCAACTGATGCTCACGGTAGCAGCGGCAATGGCATATTCCAACACCAAATCCCAGCCAATAATCCAAGCGATAAACTCACCCATGGTGGCATAAGAATAGGTATATGCACTTCCTGCAACGGGAATCATGGAGGCAAACTCGGCATAACATAAGCCGGCAAAACCGCAACCCAATGCAGCAATGACAAATGAAATGGTAATAGCCGGCCCAGCCTGATAAGCTGCTGCCCCTCCGGTTATGGAAAATAACCCAGCTCCAATGATGGCACCAATTCCTAAGGCAACCAGTCTGGTGGGGCCTAATGTCTTTTTTAAAGAATGCTTATCAGTAGAATCTGACTCAAGCAATAAACTTTCAATAGATTTTCTTACAAATAAACTCATCGTTATGTTTTTTATAATTATGGAGGACTAATTCTTTCTAAATCAAGTTTTACACAGAAAGAAATAAATAGAAGGCATCCATTTCATCCTTATGGTGAGCACCTATGCTCATGCCCGTCTCAGTCTGTTTTTTGTACAGATTAAACCTTAATCCTGAAAAAATATCCCCAACAACCACTCTGTTACAAGTGGCATTGAGGATACTTTAGTTATAAAATAATTAATTAATATCCGGGGTTTTGTGTAATTCCCAGATCATTTCCTGACAATCCTTTTGGAATAGGGAAACGATAGAATTTTCCACTTACATTCGTTGTTTTTGAATGAAGATGTTTGTATATCTTAGCAAAGAATGGATAATTGGTGGTACTCGTTGCTGCACCAAATTTTGCTGCAATAGCATCTGTACTTTTATAATCATCTTTGTAATATTCATACGCAGGCACGTTTGTCAAAACAGTACTTATCAACTTATGCCAACGAGTGAGATTAATCCAGCGTTTTTGTTCAAAGAATAACTCCAGATTCCATTCATTTTCTAATTCGTCCTGAGTTAATGTTGTATAAGTGCTTTGACCTGCTCTTGTGCGTAACAGATTGATAACAATAGCGGCATCTGTCGGTTTATTCTGATAAAACAAAGCTTCTGCCTTGATAAGCAACACTTCTGCATAACGGATTTCGATGCGGTTGATATCATTAGGTTGTCCCCCGCCTCCTTGATCAGGAGCTACTTCAGGATAAGTTGTGTTTCGGTGAATAAACTTTCCGATACGTGGTGAAGTAACCGGGAAAACAAAGAAGAATTCCTTATAATCACTTGCCTTGGTAGGCGATGCAACAAGCGGCAAATTTTGATCGTACAAATGATCCGTGATTGAGAAACGTTTACGGGTATCTGTGTCGGAAAAATCTTTCAACAATGTTACGTCAGCCGGTCCGATATGATTGTCCTGATACAGGTCGAACCCAAATGTAAACGTACAGTGCGTTTGATGATTACCTTGCACATCATAATCATCTCCATCATGATGAATCGTAAATATATGTTCTACTGCTTTATCTTCAGCAGCTACTCCAAAATTATCTTCAAAATTGCTTTCTAAAGCATAATTGCCACTATTAATGACCTTGTCGGCGTAAGTAACAGCTTGTTGTAATCTGGTTTGATTCCATGTAGTAGCTGAAGGATCGGTTTGACTGCTAGCAATAGCAGCTACCTGACTTTGTGAGAGAGGATTGCTCGCCCAACTCAGGTAAGCACGCGCAAGTATTGCATTGGCTGAACCTTTACTCGGATTTGAACGAACCTGATCATAACTGGGTAAATTTGCTTCAGCATCAGTCAAATCCTTTACTATTTGAGTATAAACATCATCAATGGATCTACGGGTAGTTTGATCAGATGTCGTAGCTTTAGTACTCAGAATAAGAGGTACCTCACCATAAAGTTGTGTCAGATAAAGATAACCCAGCCCACGAATAAATTTAGCGCGTGCTCTGGCCAAATCAATTGTTGCCTTAGACAGATTATCAGTTACAGTACTTGAGTCTGCTTTTTCAATGGTACGATTAGCTTCACCAATACTTACATACAGATAATTGAAAATTTTAGTTGGATACCAATTGTTTGCATCTGTTTTAAACAAACTCACCAAAGGACCATCGGCATCATCGGCTCCTTCAAAACTTACGGTAGCATCGGTTTGAGATTCAATCACAAACGAAAATGACGAACTCAATCGCTGCCATGGAGAATACGCAGCGCTCGCAGCAGCTAACGCAGCCTGATCGGTTTTCCACACAGAGTTAGCTGAAATTACCTTGGCGTCATCCTTGCTGCAGGACGACAGAGTAACTGCACTAATTACTATAGCTATAAAAGCTATGGATTTAAAAAATTGCTTCATTCTTTTTTAAATTAAATTGTTGATAATAAATTGTTGATAATAAGTAGACTTTAAATTTCACTTCATTCTTTTTCTTTTTAATTGATTAAATTATTAATACTAAATAACACTATTGAATTTTGATTGTTTTTTTTAAAAAGTGATACTTGCTCCTACCAGTAAGGTACGTGCCATTGGATAAGATCCCAGATCTGTTCCGCTTGCTACTTCGGGGTCATAACCTTTGTAACCGGTTATCGTGAGTAAATTCTCCAATGTTGAAAAGACTCTGACTTTTAAAGGCAGCTTTGCCGAAAGATGAATCTTATTAATCGTATAGCCTAGGGTTACAGTCCTGAGTCTCAAATAAGAAGCATCTTCTATATAACGGCTGTCTAATTCGGAAGAGACGGGGGTACTTGTTATGCGTGGAACTGTATTGGATGGATTTGTTTCTGTCCAGGCATTTAATAAGGCAGCCGAGACATTATAAGAATCACTGGGAGTTTCAAGGTAGCGTCGTAACTCGTTATAAACTTTATTTCCATGTGAACCTTGTAGTAGAACAAACAAATCGAAACCGTGATATCTGAATGTAGATGAGAATCCGTAGGTAAAGTCCGGTTGAATACTGCCCAATACAACACGGTCGCTCGCATTAATTTTCCCATCTCCGTTTACATCAACAAATTTGGGATCCCCCGGCTCAGGTGTGGAACCTGACGGTTCAGTCGGCAACTTGGAAACATCTTCCCCTTTTTGAACAACGCCGTCGAATACGAGTCCGTAAAACGAACCCAATGACTCTCCGACGCGCAGTATATTCACACCATCTATTATGTCTCCATTACCATTCAATTTCGTTATCTCGTTGTGATTTTTTGCTATATTAGCTGCAACCGACCAATTTAATTTTTTTCCATCCAGAATTGTGGCATTAACGGAAAATTCCAGACCCTTATTGACCACATTCCCTACATTTTTCAATTGCGAGCTTTCTTGACTCAACGATGCAGGAATAAGTAATAATAAATCGGATGTTCTTTTGTAGTAGGCATCAACTGTAGCTGTTATTCGATTATTCAAAATTCCGGCATCCAATCCTATATTATATTGTGTGGTAGATTCCCATTTCAGGTTATCATCACCTGTATTTCCAACCTTGTAGACAGTCTTTCCATTATATTTGGTTACCTCTAAAGTCTGCAGATAATCATAGTCTCCAATTTCCTGATTACCTACACTTCCTCCACTCACACGTAGTTTCAAGTTATTAATTTCAGAAATATCCTTCAAGAATCCTTCCTCATTTATATTCCATGATAATCCCAGAGATGGGAAAATACCCCAACGATGTGCAAATCGAGTAGAATAATCGCTACGAAAGGTTGTTGTTAAGTTATAGCGATTTAATAATGAATAATTTATTCGGCCCAGCATTGAGTACAGACTACTGCTGCTTGAACCACTGTAAATAGGGGTATCTCCATAAGGTGTTCCATCCTGAAGGTTGTTGACACCTAATGTTTCATCGGTAAAGTCCGAACTAATCGTTGATAGGTAATTTGTTTTTGTTTCCTGATCTGTAAAACCGGCTAAGATATCAAAAGAATGAATGCCCACATGCTTTGTATAAGCCAATGTAAATTCCGATAGAAGAACCTCCACTCTTTTATTTCCGATACCTCCAATTCCAATAGGTACCAAACCTAACGCCGTATAAGAAGGCGAAAAATAACTTTGTGTTGTGTGACTGATATTGCTTCCAAGATTTATTTTCGCAGTCAGACCATCCGTGATTTTGTACTGAGCATAAAAATTGCCCAGAAAAGCCGTATTGACAGTTTGTGCCGTACTGTTTTTAAGGTCTGACACAGGATTTGCGGTCTTGGTTCCATTTCGCAGATAAGCATACTCATAAGGATTACTGTAATTATAACTGCCGTCACTGTTATAAATTGGTACAACTGGAGGAATATACAAAGCATAAGTAAGTGAATTCGCAATACCCTTTGAATAAGGAGAACTGTTGTAGTTCACCCCTTCGAATGTTGTTAGGCTGTTCTGAGTGCTTTTGTTTCCAGTAAGGGTGACTCCTATTTTAAATCCCGGAAGTACTTCTTTATCGTAATTCAGCTTTCCGGTAAAACGTTCCAAACCGGAATTCAAAATAATTCCATCTTGTTTCAGATAGTTTCCTGAAACGAAATATTGCGATTTTTCATCTCCTCCACTGATGGAAAGAGAGTGATTCTGTGTCGAGCCTGTTTGTAAAACTGCACTTTGCCAGTCATACCCGTTGCCTAACTGTTCGATTTCCGCATCAGTGTACCCGGGTTTATTCAAAAAATAATCCTTTTGTAATCGGGCCCACTGGGAAGCATTCATTAAGTCCAGTTTTTTGGCTGATTCACTCCAACCCGAGCTGTATTGATAGTTAATAGAGCTTCTCCCTCTTTTTCCTTTTTTGGTCGTTATCAGAATCACTCCGTTTGAACCCCGTGACCCGTAAATGGCCGTAGCAGAAACATCTTTCAATACTTCGATAGATTCTATATCCGAAGGATTGAGCAAATTAAGCGGATTAGAATTTCCTTCGATAGCACCAAGACCAACTTTTGTTGTTGAGTTGTCACTGAAATAAGGGAATCCGTCTATGACATACAACGGATCATTACTTGCGTTGACAGAGTTTCCACCTCGGACACGTATACTTGCCGGAGATCCCGGTTGTCCTGAACTCTGCGTAACATTAACACCTGCAACCGCACCACCCAACAGGGCATCCACAGAAGAAGATACGTTGTATTCTAAATGTGATTTTGATACTGTAGCAACAGCCCCGGTAAGTTCTTTCCTTCTTTGGGTGCCATAGCCAACTACTACAACCTCGCTCAGTTCTTCAACATTCTCGGTTAGACGAATATCAATAGATCCGCCTTCGTACACATTGAGTTCTTGTTTTTTATAACCGGTACTTGTGATAGATAAAACAGCCGGAAAGGATTTTGTTTTTAATGTAAACACTCCATTAATATCAGTAACTGTAGCTGTTTGCGTATTTTTCAATCGCACAGTGGCACCAATAATCGGTTCATTTGTATTTTCATCAGTGATTTTACCTTTGACATCAATCTGCTGGCTAAACAATTGAAGTACGGGAATAATTACAAGTATGAAACTTATTCCAAATTTACGTAAACAGAATGCTGGGAACCTTTTGTAGATTCCCCTAAAAAATAGTAGTTTTGTCATGCAATTTCTAAAATTGTAGCGGGCGCATCCTCAACTAGTTTTCCAGACGGAGTAGAGGGTCGCTCGCTTCTTGTTTATTGTTATTTTCGTTTGTAGTTTGTTATCGCTATATGAACTAATTTTTATATTTAAATCAATAGATTGAATTCATATTTTATGTTGCAAAATATGATATCCAATTCAGTTTCTGGTAAACAGTCTACCAAAGTAATTAAGTTGAATGTTATGTGTTGGGAAGATTACAGTATCATTTTATTTTGTATCATAAAAAACAAAATACATGACACATGTGGTATTAGATCAATTTGAATTCAGTATAATAGCATGCAGCAACGCATTCGCATTGAATTTGGAATGGGGGTGTAAAATAGCATAGAAAAAGAAGCTGTTTTATATAAATAAACCATCAGACTATTTGTGAACAGAGAATTGTGCTGTTGTATAAATAAGTCAGAAAAAATATCCTGCATAATGCAATAAATACTCTTTTTCATGCTATCCTTAATTTAATTATAGTTCATATCACTTGACATAAATCTATTTCCTATAAAGTTGTTCCTTTTTACTTTGCAAAAGTAATTAAACCAAACAATAGCCAAAATACCTTTATAAGGGTATCTTAGTACCTATTTCTAGGTATTTTATGTCCTTACTAAGGCAAATTCATCGATATTACAAATCATTGATCAATTATCTTTTTTAATCTTCTCGCAAGTATAGTCAAGATTTTCAAAAGCTTTTTTCAGCTTTTCCTCATTTGTTTTACATGGATCATAAATGACTTTTACAGTTTTATGCTCCAAATCAACGGTAAGATCTTTTACGCCTTTTTCAAAAGGAATAATGCGTTCAATTCTTTCCTGACAACTTTTACAATGCATGCTTACATTAAAAGTTACATCAGCTATTTTCTTCTCGGTTGATTGCTTCTGCGCATCTAATATAGATACGCTCGTTATCAGAAATAAAACTGATAGCAATAGGGCTTTTGTTGTTTTCATTTTATAGTAATTTTATTAGTGAACATCATGTATAACTCTCAATGTTTGTGATACAGTTGGAGCAGCATTGTATAAATAGTTACCAGCCTGACTGGCTGTAATTACAACCAAAACACCATCATTATTACCTACTATGGCTCCAGAACTCACTTCCAATAAGTTCCCTGTAATAGCTGCATAAGCAATATTGCTCGACGTAAAAGTAACCGGCAGGCCCGAAGAAGCTGTAGCTTTCAGGGTCATGTAACCCTTACTAACCTTCCAGACTGTATCATTGAGAGCAAAGGTTATGGTTTGATCTTTTTTCACGGCATTATTGTCTTCATTCACAGTTAAGGCTCTGGTAACTGTACCTGCTGCATAATATTTTGCATTTCCCGATTGCATGGCTGTAATATCAACTGTTCCGGATTTAATAAGCGTTACAATACTGTCCTTTATAGTTGCGATAGTGTTGTCGCTACTCAAAAAAGTGACTGATAATCCCGATGTTGCTGTTGCTTTTAGGATAAAAGAACCCTCGCTCTGATTATGAGGAGCTAAATAGTCAAAGCTTATGGTTTGATTGAGTTTAACGTCACCACTTCCACAAGAAAGTAATAGAACCATGAAACCACACAATGTAAAACCGACATTAATCTTTTTCATTTCCAAATTATTTATTTTGCTAAAGTTTGATCTCTATTTTAATTTTCCAATTCTGATTCGGGCACCAACATATACCTTACGCCCCAAAATAGGTCCCCAAATAAAGGATGACTCGAATCCCTGATCAAAAGGATTCGTTGCATTAATTATCGGGTTCTTCTGAGTATATCCCAATATATTCTCAGCACCCAGATATACATCAATGCGTTTTGTGTTCCTGGTTACCTGAGCAAAGAATATCGGAAAGACCGGAGATTCTTTTATCTCTGAATTATATCCATTTAACCACGGTATTCGGGAAGGTCCATTAAGTTGAGTTGTGAAATCAAAAACCCACTTCTTAAACTTTGTGGCATATGAAAGATTCAACACCCCCCGATAGCGGGAAGTAAGTGGTTTCTCAACCAAATACTGTTGCGTTCCATCTGAATAAGTAATTTGCGTTTTATTATAGCGAAAAGCCGCAAAGATATCGAAACCGGTGAAAGGCGTAACTGATAAATCGGCTTGCAAAGCGTCTGCAAACGAACGTCCCTTTAGATTGTAGAAATAAACACTGTTACTATTTCGCTCAAAGTCTACAATCGCCTGATTTTGAAACTCGGTATGAAAATAATCCAGACTTAAGGTCACTTTTCGTTTATCCCAGATTGGGATATAGAAAGTCAGACTACCACCATAGTTCCAAGCACTTTCTATGTTCAGACCGGCAATGCCATCTAAATACAATTTTCGGGAAGATGCCAGAATACCTATATTATCGGCAATAACATTGGGTGCTCTATAGCCTTTGCCTACAGAACCACGGAGGATAATATTATCACTTATGTTGTATTTTGCATTAGCCCGGGGAGTATACAACCAACCATATTTACTATTATAATCAACACGTGCACCAACAACAAATGTAAAATTCTCATGGTGCGAATAGGTATATTCTCCAAAAACTCCGGGTACGACTTCTATTCGGTTTAACGGTGTAAGCGGAACCAGGTTAAAGGGCAATAAATCCTGACATTGTGTCTTGAAATTGTCATACGTAAAGCTTCCTCCAACAGTATATTTGTTGGCTAAATTGTCACTTTGAGATAAAAACAAGATATTGCTGTAGTATGAGTTTTGAGTCCCGTCGAAGGTCTTTTGTCCAAATGCCGAGTTTTGCTCGTAATGAGTGAAACTATTTATGATTCCTATGCTTTGACCGCCTTTATCTCCTACAGGAATTCCGGTTTTATTTTCAACTGTAAAATCCTTATTTTCAACATTAGTCAGGTAATGCCCGCCCGAACCGCTCGAAGTAGTATGTTGATTATGATGCCCGCCTTGCCTATCATCGTAAAGGAACTTGATGCCAGTACGTGACTGAATGCCATTGGGGTTTAAATAAAACCATCTGTTGTAAACATTGATGAGTTCCGTTTTGGGCATATCCCGAAATCCATCGCCATTGTAATCGTGTGCATTTTTATCGAGTGTTCCGGACACAAGTAATCCAGTCCATAAGTCTTTTGCAACTTGAGCGGCAGCAGTTATATTACCTTCATAGCTTCCAAACTGATTGGCGTATAGATTTACAAATAAAGGTTCTGTGTTGTTAGGCTTCTTATATTCCAAATTAATCTGCCCTGCAACCGACTCGTAGCCATTCACCACCGACGAAGCGCCTTTGGAAATCTGGATAGACTCCAACCAACTACCGGGGATGTAACTCCAGCCATAGGTAGAAGCCAAGCCACGAAGAGTAGGTATGTTTTCACTTTGCAACTGTGTATAGATACCCGATAGACCCAATAACTGAACTTGTTTGGCACCCGAAATAGCATCAGTAAACCCAACCGTCACAGTAGCACTATTTTCGAAACTCTCTGACAGGTTACAGCAGGCTAGTTTTGCCAGGCCGGTTTTATTAATTGTTTCGGTTTTAAGCACAGAAACTTTCGACAGAATCGGATCTTGTTTGTTTGCAGTTACGGTTATATATCCCAGATTCCGGCCCTGTTTCAATACAAATTCGGGTACATCAGCATGAGGATTACTTATAAGAATGGTATCGGAGCTATAACCCGTAAAAGTGGCAATCAAGTTGAATTCAACTTCATTGTCAATATTCAGGATGAATTTACCATGCTCATCCGATTGGGTAATTGCCTTGTTGTTTGCACAATACACATTCGCTTCAGGCAATGGTATTTTGTGTCCGTTTTCGTTCAACGTATAAACATGCCCAACAATATTAGTGGCATATATGGCTTGAGCGCAAAAAAGAGTAATCAAAAAGGATAAATAATGGTATCTCTTAGAACCATTATTTACCTTTATCAAATTGCCCAAACCAAAAGAATACCTATCGTTGAAACAGCACCAAATCATTATTTAAATTTTTAATTACAAACCTATAGCTACAAATTAATCTTTAGATTAATATATACATTTCGTCCTTTACGTGGAATATTATTCCAATCTGCATAAGTAGAATATTTCCTGTCCAGTACATTTTCAATCCCTATTTTTACTGTAGGTGCAACATGACCAAAGATGAAGTCGTAGCCTACCGACGTATTCACAATGAAATATGCCGGAGTAAGGTCTTCTCCATATTCAGCACTATAATTAACTTGTTTGGTTGCGCCCTGTAAATCGACATCCGCTGAGAACTTTTTATTTACATAGTCCAGCGAAGTGGAATATGAAAAAGGAGCTATCAGTGGTAGCGGATTGTTCTTGTTGTCTTGTCCCAGACTATAACCTAAATGGTTCAGCCAGTGGAAATATTTCAGAAATATATATTTTGTATTGAGATTTGCATTAAAAATCGTAGCATGATTTAGATTCTGATACACTTTTACTCCGGAAGCTCCAATAGTCATCGTTGACAGACTGGTATTGGGCTTTCCAACAATGTAATTCGAAAAATAAAAATACGATCCATCAAGGCTTATACTGTATGTTGGTTTCGTTAATCCGAAGGCTATATTTCCTTCGACCGACGATTCGTTCTTTAATTGCGGATCACCGATATATTCATAATTATCGAAACTGTTATACAAATAAAAACCATACGCTTCAGTAGGCGATGGTGCACGTGTGCCATATCCTACTCCGGCTTTAAGTTGAATGTCTTGCAGGTAATGGGTATATTTTCCACTTACACTCCACAAACCACGGTTTTGATACTGAGTCATATCCGGATAATACATTTGCAAGGTATTATACCCAAAGGTACTTTCCACACCATCTCGTTGAAAAGACGCTTTGGTTGTAACTTGCAAGGTATTTTTCAGATCGATTATATATCTGTCATCCAATGTTAAGCCCGCATTAAATGTCCGTATATCCGGCCATGTATACATAAACATCGGCTTATTAGCAGCATCTTTCGGATACATAGTCATCTCTGCCGATGACTGATTGTAATAAGAATCGTGACTTATTACGAAGTTATGTTTACCTACCCGTCCGTTTAGCGTAGAATAATATCCACCTGTACGGCTTTTACCCGGCATATCCATGTGCATAGCTACATTGGGCCGTTTGGTATCATCCATTATATGGATAATATTGTTAAAGTACAGCTTTGTTTCCCAGCTGAAGAAAACCTCCGAAATGTTCTCTTGCCGATAACTCAGCGATGTAATTAATCCCTTTGCCGACTTTACATCCATGGTCAATGCCGGATAACCCACATTGGAAGCCACATCGTATATCACGGTTCCCTGTATGCTCTTTTGTGCCGACAAACGATATCCAAAGTTGGTAAACAGGTTCAGTTTCTCGAATTGAGAGAAATCTACCGTACTATTGCCTCCAGCTTTGTAATCATCACTCTTCCTATAAAAAACACCAGCATTGGTATAAAACTTCAGACTGGAATAAGCCAGCCCTGACCCGATTATCCGATAATTTCCATTTGTTTCGTAGGCTGAATTCAAGGTCACATTCAGTTTCTGTGCATGAAAACCTGCTTTTTGGAGTTTTAAATCCAGACCTCCACCTATGCTGTTACTGCTATGCAGGTTTCCCGCCAGACCCGAACCGACATGTATATTATCCAGATTTAGAATTTCAACATAGGATGTAACCGGATCCATTCTGTCAGTACAAGCGCAAAAAATCTTCATACCGTCAATAGTAACAGAGATTCTCTCGGTTGCCATATTATTGATGGTTGGTTCCCAGGCATATCCTCCCCGCTTTATTAAATTCACGTTCGATAATTTTTGTAAGTGTTCATCAATAGAGGATAGGGGTTTGGATTCATTGATAGAATCCAAACCCGTTTTCCCGGTCACAACCACTTCTTTTAATTCTCGACTCTTTATTGAATCAGCTTTATTTTGTGCAATTGCAAGGAAATTCAATCCAAAACAGCATCCGATACAAAGAGCTGTTTTTATCACGAATATTTTAAAAATCCAATTCAAAATAAATACTGCTAGCTGTTGTTGTACTGGTTATGGAATCGCCCTTTTGTATTGTATTACTTGCATCACGAACAATCAGATTTATTTTCCAGTAACCGGTCATTGTTAGGTTCAATTTTCCTTTATATAAACCGGTAGTCGAGTCATAAGTCAGATTTACATTGCTTGGCGAAGTATGATTTTCCATATCCGGCATTCTCGGGTCAATCTCAACAGTATAATTTTGAACAGGATTAAATGTCAGCATGTCTACCTTTTTGTACAAATAAGCCGTTATATCATTTGTTCCCACTTTGGGAGTAGTTGGCTCCACCAGTGCAAGAAAATAGCTGGTATTGTCAACCCCTTTAAAACTCTTGTAACGGATCTTACCGGTCGATTGCACCACCGTTGGCCTGTTGGTCACTTCGGCCAATGTATCCTTACCACTGGTATAATCATAGGTTACTTCCCAGTATTCCATATCGTCGCTTGCCATAATGAAAATAAAATACCCTTTATATAAGGTTTTTGTATCAGCCACTTTACTTATAGTGGAGTAAGGGCAGGCATGGCTCATCATTGTCATGTGCATTAGTGGTTTCCACGACAATGTGGCATCTTCTACATATTTACCTGTTACATTGTTTTTCAACTGAATATATACCTCGTTGTAACCTACTACCAGATTCCCGGTATCTTTTTTATAAATATAAAAGGTATAATTGCCTTTTATCAAAGTATCTACCTTTTGTAGTCCGACCACTTCATCTGCCGCGGTTACTTCCTTTACATCATCCTTATTGCAGGAAGTCAATAGGATCGTTAATCCCAGTATAGCAAAAAATATAGATTTGTATTTTTTTATCAATTTCATTTTAAATAATTGTTTGAAAGAACGCTATATGTTTTATTCATATTTGTTCCAGTTATTTTTAGCGTAATACCTATTAAAAATAGAATGATTTACATCCATTCAGGATGTAAAAACCCAATCCGTAAAAAGAATAAACTATCTTACGGGTTATAAAACCGGCTAATGAACTATGCCTATCTTGTAACTAATAAATTAAAAAGCAATCAAGACAATCGTTTCGGTGGAACAAACACATCGGAAGCAGCCTTTGCAGTAATGACTGACTCCGAACTAAAAAAGAGAAGCTTAGTTATTTCAATATTATTTAATTCTGTTATGTCGAATACCACAAACTCATTAATTTCAAATGTTTGAGCTTTTTTATTGTTCGTATTCGTATTGTTTCCATTGGTATTTTCATTTTCGTCAGCCAGCTTTATTTGCTTCTTCAAAAAACACTTTCCCTGACAACAGTTCCCCTTTATTTCTTTTTTTACACACAGATTCTTTGCAATATAACCTTTGAATAGGTGATATTCAATGTATGGCATTTGGTATCTACCGATACAAAACACCATAACAAAGAGGAGTATTATTGCAAAAAAGCGGTCTTTAAATCTCATTTTACATATATTTTATCTAAAATAGCAGTATTTAGAAACAGTGTAAGCACTTATCTTAAATACTGAGTTTTCAGCATCAATAGTATTAATCAAAAGAGGGAAACAAGAAAATAAATTACAGATAAATCTGTAGTTACAAGTTAATAGTTACAAGACTGTTTATCTGAATTTTGCTTTCAGATAATAGATCGTTAAATATTATTACTTACTAAGATTACAGATAAATAAAACAATCATACAGGTGAATCCGTCCAAATATCACCTTACTCATTTTACCATGCAAAAGTACAAGATGTGAATCTTAGAAGAAATACCTATTAAAAGGCATTTGCATACCCTTTTCTGGGTATATTAAAGTATTACAATTGATCGAAACTTACACTACAACCAGAGTCAGACTTCATCCAAGACTTTTATATAAAAAACCGAAGATGTCTACCCATGTCCGGAATAAATATCTTCAGTTTTTCATCTGATTCCCCAATCAACTAAATATCCAATTAATCTATAGCAGCCAATGCCTGTTCGATATCGGCTTTAATGTCTTCAATATTTTCAATACCAACTGATATGCGTAGTAAGCCTGGAGCAACCCCCGAGGCTATCTGATCTTCGGGCGAAAGTTGTTCGTGGGTAGTGGCGGCAGGATGAATGATTAATGATTTAGCATCGCCCACATTAGCCAGATGGCTCAGCAATTTTACGTGATCAATCAGAGTGTCGGCATTCTTAGGATCGCCTTTTATTTTAAAGGTAAGTACCGACCCCGGACCTTTTGGAAAATACTTTTGGGCCAAATGATGGTATTTACTGCTTTTCAATCCCGGATAGTTTACGTATTCCACTTTCGGATGTTTCTCCAGCCACTCGGCTAAAGCCTGCGCATTTTGCACATGGCGTTCCACGCGTAATGAAAGCGTTTCGATACCTTGCACCAGCAAAAAAGAATTGAATGGACTAATGGTGTTACCCCAGTCGCGAAGTCCTTCTACCCGTGCACGAATATTAAATGCAATATTGCCAAACGGACCGTTAGCTCCGAATACATCCCAGAAAACCAACCCATGATAACTATCCGAAGGTTCGGTAAATGAAGGAAACTTGCCATTACCCCAGTTGAACGTTCCGCTATCTACAATAACACCACCAATGGAAGTTCCGTGACCGCCAATCCATTTAGTAGCTGATTCTACCACTACCGAAGCACCATGCTCCAATGGACGGAACAAATAACCGCCGGCACCAAAAGTATTATCTACAATTACCGGAATATCATGTTTTTTGGCTACCACGGCTATAGCATCAAAGTCAGGAACGTTTAGTTCTGGATTACCGATTGTTTCCAGGTAAATGGCTTTGGTTTTTTCGTCAATCAATGCCTCAAATTCTTCGGGTGCGTCGTCCTTAGTAAACCGGACTTCTACCCCCAGTCGTTTAAACTGATTTTTAAACT
>Ga0302170_10000064_pt1 | contig 36807 bp, 18 predicted proteins | sample I_Fen_N2_1_FD_193492 | JGI IMG/M metagenome (GOLD analysis project Ga0302170, IMG submission 193492) | Peat permafrost microbial communities from Stordalen Mire near Abisko, Sweden - I_Fen_N2_1 | ecosystem: Environmental > Terrestrial > Soil > Wetlands > Permafrost | place: Sweden: Abisko...
TCCATTGCTTTGTAAAGTTTTCGAGCAAAAGCTCCGATAAAGTCTCGCGGTAATCCGAAACCAGTCGTGCAGTTTCGTCGGTACGCTGATCCGATAAAAAAGCCGGCAGATGCTCTTCCAGTTTATAGCCACGACGGTTATAGAACTGTTCGAAGAAATCCTCCGTCCAGTCGGCACCATATACCTCGTACGAATCATTAAAGAAATTGTGCGGATAGGCTGTCCGGCTTTCGGTAAATGCTGTTTCAAACCTACTCAGGTAATTGTTTACAGCCCGTTTTGAGAAATGATCCATCACATAGCCTTCGCCACCCGGTGCAGCACGTTTTACTTTTTGCCCCGTTTTGCCGCAAAAAGCAGCAATAATTGTCCACTCGCCGTTGGGGCACTGCCACACCAGCTTCCCTGTCCGATCTACTTTTGAGCTTAAATCTACAGATTCGCCTTTTGCTCCGAATGCCATTACTTTAAGCAATTTAGCTTTACCTAACTGATTTTTGTCTTCGGGGGTAATAAGACCGGAGAAAAGCTGTCGTCCGTGCAGCCTGTAGGTGCTGGTTAGTAGTTTCGAGGCAGCATCGTCAATGCTCACATCGGGGCCGCCAAACGGCCATCCGGTACCCGTGTTCATATCGGTTTGCATGCCGTTGCGATTGGTTTCCGCCAAGGTATGCTGAAGCATGGCCATCCACTGGGGAGACAAAAACTGAATATCGTTAGCTTCATTTTTCTGAACACCGTAAATGGGAGTAATTTCCACCGTTCCCATGCCGGCCCGGGCATATTCATCCAGGTTGTAGGTCAGATTAACCTTATCAACGGCACTTCCTAACCACCACCACCGCGTGGCAGGGCGCATTTCCACATTCACCTCAGGCCAAACTGTAGTTTGAGCTGCTAAAGCAAAAGGGCAAAGTGCCAGACTGAACAAAAGCTTTTTTATATCCATAAGATACTATAAGATAATAGATTATTCATCCTTTATTATTAATACTTCTCAGATCATTATTCGTGTAATGACTCACCACCCATCTGTTTTTATAATCATTTGATTTTTAGTTCGACTAGTCGAACTAAAAATCAAATGTTGGGTCATTTGTTCACTTCATCCCCCAGTTGCGCTTCGCTTACTGGGGGTTATTTACATTTAGCCCCTATCGGGGCAAAGACTTACTTCATTATGAATCAAATAAATGATCTCACATTTAATTAAATAAAGAGGTGCTGAGTAGTTACTTATTTGTTTATACAAATGCAACAAAAATCTGTTTTAATGACACATTCGTAAGCAACAATGCATTATTCATTGATACCAACGCATTTCAGAAAGCCATTAATTGGTCATTAGCGACGACCATTTAACCATCCGTTCGTACCAATCAGTCACCAAAGACGATCATTGGATGATCAAAGACGACCATTGGATCATTGATTCGTACCATTGGGTCACCAAAGACGATCATTGGGTGATCAAAGACGACCATCGGATGATCAAAGACGACCATCGGATCATCCATTCGTACCAATCAGTCACCAAAGACGACCATCGGATGACCAAAGACGATCATTGGATGACTCATTCGTACCGATTATTCCTTAAAATAGCCTTTTCTACTATTAATTGATACCGACTAATGAGCAATTTTACCATATTAGTCTTTCCGTTTCTTTTGTGCTTGAAACAAATTATCGGAACATATTATCTGAAATCAAACCACAGTTTCATACCAATTCCTTCATCTCCCTTTTTGATTCGTATCATTCCCGGTTGACTTTGTGGTCCTAACTGAGAAATGGGTTTAAAATCGCGAATACCGGGAATTTCATATAAAAACGAAATATCGCCTTCCGGAAACTTAGGCATGGTATTTACTCCGTCTTGTCTGCCTTTAGGCTCTTCGGGTGTAAACAGGCGAAAGAAAACTCCATCACTTTCGCTGTAAATGCTGAAAGTCGACTCTTTGGTAAGCAAGCTGGCCCAATATAAATTGGCATAATAACCTTTAAATTCAGGATAAATAAGATTTTCAAAGCTTTCGCCCGTAATCGTATTGTTGTATTTTTTATCCCAAAGTCCGTAATTTGTTCCGGGAATACGGTTTTTCCAAACCCGATACGGTCCACGTCCAAACCATTTTACAGCTTGCACATTCGATTCGGGGTACGAAAAAGTCAATCCGAAATTAGTAATATTCTCTTCCATAAACGAATCGTCAAATCCACCGCCTCCGGCCGGACGATCCAACATCAACGCACTCATGTGTAATAAACCGCTCGGAGTCATTTCCCAACGAATTGAATCTATTCCACCCAGATAATAATATGTAAGCACTGCATTATCACCTTCCTGTCGGATTTTAGACTCTTTCAACCGGGTTTTCATTCCTACGGCTACAGGGCCATTGACCAATGAAATATTACCTGTTTTGTTTTTCACTTCAGTAATCAATCCCGATTTCAGATTAAACTTCACAGAAACGTCTTTAGCCGAAAGAGTCAGCATACTATCTTGTTCGGCATAGCTGACTTTACCACTTTGATCCACAGCTTTAAGTTCCTTTTGCGTATATTTTCGTGCCAACTCAACAGGCCACGTCCAGTTACAGATTGATTTTCCGTCGGCATCATACGCTTCCAGTTCCAATACATCGGCCTGGAAAAACTTATCCGAAACAGGCATTTGGGCTTTAGCAGCTTCACCCGGTTTTAAGTTAGGCAAGGTCACTGTGCCCTCTTCCAACAATTGTTTTGCTGCATTTTTCAAAGGCGAACCAATTGAATACAAGCGGTAACGCATTTTACACTGATCGAAATTCGTATAAATATAATGGTTTGAAACAGTTATTTCGCCATTAAACGAAGGAGTGATCATCATCTTTTTTACTTGCACGGGCGACCATACTTCGCGAACGGTATAAAAACTTCCTTCCTTTTCGCGATACGGACCTACTATACCATCGGGAGCATTGTAACCATCCGAATCGAGTATGCCGTTTTTATCCGACCGTTTCACAGCCTCATCCACATAAGCCCACATAAAACCTCCGGCAAAAAGCGGACTGTCGGTGTATTTATTCCAAAAATCTTCCAACCCGGCACCCAGCCCCTGATCGTACATTCCGTGCATAAACTCGGTAGGCATAAACACATTATAACCGTTTGTAAAGCGGGCAATACCTGTGAGGTAAGCGGGATAATGATGTGTATCAATTCCGTCGAAATCGGCCCATGGATGAATAACGTGGCGTTTTTGCGGATCATAGTCAGCAAACCTGCCATCGAGATTCGTATTCCACCCGCCTTCATTTCCATTGTCCCACAAAACGATACAAGGATGATTTACATCGCGTATCACCATTTCCTTTAGTAATTTTTCGCCTGTAGTTGTATCGTATCCATTTTGCCAACCAGCCAATTCATCAAGATAAAACAAGCCTAACGAATCGCAAACATCCAAAAAATGAACATCGGGCGGATAATGTGACCGAACAGCATTCATATTCATTTCTTTAATCAATTTTACATCCTGCAGGCTAATAGCCTTATTGGTACATCGACCTCCGTCCGGATAGAATGAATGCCGATCAATTCCCTTCATCACAATTTTCACTCCATTGACGTAAATACCGTCTTGTCGGCGAAATTCTACAGTTCGGAAACCAATTCGTTGAGTATAGCTGTGTACAGTCTCCCCTTTTTCATTCTTTAGTTCCAATGTCAGATTATACAAATTGGGCGTTTCAGGCGTCCAGTTAGCCACCGTATTCCAGTTGGTCGAAATATGTTGGGCACTAACTCCCGGCAACATTTTAAATGACTTGGTCTCAAACTTTCCGGTTCCCTTCAAAGGAGCTATAGTAGCCGAAAGAGCATAATTATCGGGTAAAGCCGTAGTATAGATTTCGGCACTTAATTTACCATCTGCCTGTGCATTTACAGCAATGCGCTCAATATGACTCTTAGGTTTGGCCTCCAAAAATACCGGACGATAAATTCCGCCGAAAAGCCACCAGTCGGCTTTTCGTTCGGCTCCATTCACCGATTTATTTTCGGAATGTTTCGAGACCTTTACTTCCAATGTATTTTTAGATCCGGCACGAAGCTTATCGGTAATGTCATACGAAAAGCGATAAAAACCTCCCTGATGAATGTCTCCGGCTAGTTGACCGTTTATTTTCACCTCGGTGTCTGTCATCGCACCATCAAAAATGATCGAAACTATTTTATTCTTCCATGAAGAAGGCACCGTAAAACTATACTTGTAGAATCCCTGTTCCATGCTTGGAGCTTTCACCCCCGGCTTTTTGTACCAGCGACCGTAGGTATATTCGCCAAAACCCTGCAACTCCCATTGCGACGGAACCTCAATTTTGCTCCATTTCATACTGTTCATCCCGCCGGTACAGTAGAAACTCCATTTCTTTGTATCTCCCAGACCCGTCCCGGATAGATACTGTACTTCCGTTTGCTGTGCCGAAGCGAATAAAGCAGCTGAACATGCGATAGGTACGAGTAATTTTCTAATGTTGCTAAAAGTCATATTAACAAGTTGGTTGATCATTTTGATTATGCTTTTTATGATATATATGTTGGCCTATTTTAGAGAAAAGTACGACATTATACTTTAGATACTTCTAAGATTATATTTTGATTAGTTTTCTAACAATTGTGTCATTGTTAGTTTGTGTTAGCTTTATCAGATAAATTCCACTTTTTAATGACGCAATGTTTAACTGATTGATATTTTTAGATGTAAACACCCTCTTTCCCTGAATATCTACAATTTCTACAGACTTTTCCAATTGAGTAAAATAGATATTTTGATCCATCGGATTGGGATAGAAATTCACTTGATTATCCAATTTAGTATCTGAAATTCCGGTTGTATAGTTCGATTCAAATGCACCTAAATCCGGTGCACCGCCATAAAACGCAAAACCCAGGTTCATCCCTTTGTCAATCAAATCACTTCCGGATCTCAGTTTTAGAAAGTTTACATCTGGTAAACTATTATCTGCCTGACGTGGTGCTATTAAAAGGGAGTCGTCGATACTTAGAAAATCGTTCGCATCGACTGTCACTCCCAAATCAGGTGAAAAAGAATTATATGTATTGATACTGGTTCCTAAATTGGCTGTTTCCATATACGTTGAGTACCTGAATGAAATATTATTATGCAACACATGGTTAATCCCGGCACAATCCAATGTTGTATCATTACCTGTTTTTGAACTCTTTGTTATTTGTTGACTCAACATATTGTAATTGATAGAATTGCGATAAGCCGTATTATTATAAAACGAGCCTCCCGTAACAACATGATGGTTTGAATAAAAGCCATTTGCCTTGTTGCGATAAGCCAGACAAAAACGAACTGTATGCGATGGAATAGGATTTGGCAACGATGATACTTCCGGAGCCTGGCCATAACCACCTGCTTTGAATCCATTTCCATCGCCTTCACTCGTAAAAGAAGTATTGTATCCATTGTAAAATGCCCAGCTATTCTCAAAAATAACCGATTCATAAGCATTGATACAATCGTAACCATCGTCACTATTAAACCAGGCGCGGCAACCAGTAATTTTATTTCCCGTTCCACCTTGGGCCGGATGACAACCAAAACCATCCGTATTTCCACCTTTTCCGGTTTCTGAAAGGTAGTCCCAATTACGATATGCATCACAGTTTTTCACCAGATTATTAGCCCCTTTGGTGAGATAAAATCCAATAGCCATACCATCATGCATGCTCAAATTTTCAAAAATGTTATTACTTCCCACGTTACGGAAACATTCCGATTGTGTATGAGTGAGAATAGTAACCTGCGTTCCAATCACTTCCAGACCTTTAATATGCAGCCAGGAACCGGTTGTATAAAAAACAGTATTCCGGTAACCGGCAGGTTTTACATTCGACATATCAAAAATTGGATGTTCACCCGGATACGCCCAATAGCAAATACGTTTGCTGTCAGAAGTACCACTTTTGTTCAGATAATGCATACAAGCATAAGGACCCACAATAAAAGTGTAACTGATCTGCGATTCTTTCATTACATACGTTCCTCCTCTTACATAAACTGTATCGCCAGCTACCACATAGGATTGTGCTTTTATTATGCTGGCATAGGGCGCAGTGATTGATCCGGTTCCTGTTGTGTCGTTTCCGTTGGTGGCTACGTAGTAGTTTCTTGCTAGCCCTTCTTGAACAAGGAAAACGAGACTAAATACTATCAAAACTAAAATTTGTTTATTCATTTGACTAGCACAATGTTTGGCTTCGGAGCCTGTTTCATGCCTGTACCCAAAAAGAAGCTTGTATGAGGAGGTTGATTATAACCTACATTTTGAGTAGCAATGGCTAAACGGTATTGAGGATCGTGCATCAAGGTATAAATCCGATGATGAGTTGGAATCGTTGTGGTATAGATTCTCAGGTTTTTATTATCTGCTGTCCGAAAGATAACTTCTTCCCGCCAGTCACCAAACAAATCGGCACTCAAAGCCGGTGTAGCTTTAGTTCCATTATTAGAAACACAACCATCAGCGGTAAACAGTCTTCCCACATTATACTTATCTATATGATTTTTATCGAGTAATTCCCGGCTTAAGTCGCCGTCCCACCAAATCACAAAGTTGGTAGAAACCGGTGAATCACCTATTCTTTCTCCTTTCATATTCAAAAGACCATTTGAGCCCGAATACCACATTTCTGCACCGGGATTTGAAGGGTCAATATCTTCGGCAACTCCCCGACCGACATCTTGATCTATCGAACCTTTATAGAGTATCTCACCGGTTTTTGCATCATAAACAGCAGCTCCGGGACCTTTCGTCCCCTCTTCAATCTCATGAATACCAAAAACTTCTAAACCCGGTCGACCAGGATCAAGAACACCAACATGAATAGCATCGCCATGACGAAGACCTGTAGAAAACAATCCTTTACCATTATCATCTACCACCATAGAACCATAAATAATCTCATCTTTGCCATCTCCATCAACATCTGCCACACTTAGGTTATGATTGCCCTGTCCGGAAAAAGGATTTTCACCATCCTTACTATCAAATACCCAACGTGAAGTCAGTTTTCCATTTTTCCAATCCCAGGCCGCCAGTACAGTTCTTCCATAATAGCCCCTGCACATAACTATGCTTGGGTGAACCCCATCAAGATAAGCTATACAAGCCAGAAAACGATCACAACGGTTTCCTGTACTGTCGCTTTTACCATTTCCGCCATGACCATTCCAACCATTTATCGGATAACGATTCGGAATATAATCTGTTGTTGCCAAAGCCTCACCAGTTCTGCCACTGAAGATGGTAAAATATTCAGGACCAGCCAATATTTTACCATAGGTAGAACGATTATTTTTATCTAAACTTCGCCAGTCTTTTGTAGAATCACCAATAACTTTTCCAAGTCCGTCAATAGTACCGTCAGCTGTTTTACATGCAAATTCTGCAATTCCGTCACCATCCAGATCATAAACCATAAATTGAGTATAGTGAGCTCCTTCACGAATATTTTTGCCAAGGCTTATTTGCCACAGGAATGTTCCATCCATTTTATAAGCCTGAAAAATAGGAATATCTGAAATACCCGGTGAAGGAGTATCAAAACTACGCCCTGTTTGATGAACTATAATTTCATATTCTCCGTCTCCATCCAAATCACCCACCGAAATATCGTTAGGGGTATATCCGGGAGGAGTTCTAAGAGCTATGTTGATATATTGCTGAGCCGGACTATTGGCCTTTATTGTAAATGATTTACTTGCCTTTTGTTCCTGTCCGTTTAATATAGCTTTTACGAAATAAGAATTATCAACTGAAAAATCTTGTCTGCCATCTTCGAAATTTGTACTTTCCTTTATAGGAGTTTTATTCAGAAGAGTAGGTTTATTGTTTCCGCTTTGACGGTAGAGATTAAAAGCGATGTCATTGGGTTCCGTTCCCAGTAATCTCCAGCCAATATAAACCGAATCGTTAGAATTACGAATGGCAATGACACCACGATCAAGGTATTCCATCTGCCTTTGAGCCATCGTCGATAGTGAGGCAAAGAAGACCAATACTGATACAATTAAAGATTTAGTTTTCATAGTTAGAATAACTGTTTATTAGCATATTAAAACGAATACATCGAGTATAAAATATTGGAAGTACTTTAATCAGAAATTATCTGTTCTGAAATTCGGTGTCCAGAGTCCTTCTTTATTCGAAAGACTTGCAGGAGGATTTGTGCCCCAGCAATAACGAACAGCAATAGGTTTAGTGATCTCTGAATTTGAAACCAGGACGGTTTTTCCATCAATCTTTGCATCTGCCCAAACCCATTTTTTGTCCTCACCACAGATTGCGAATCCGGTCAGTTTGCCATCTTTGGCCACCAGTCCGGTTCCAACATGGTCAAAATACAATCGAATGTTTTTACCCTCAACCTTGTACTTTTTATACATAGGTCCAGAGTACTCTACTTTTTCACCATATACCTTGGCGCGTGCTGCTAATCCCAACCGATACCCAATTGCCTGTTTGTTTTTAGGATGAATATTTTCCGGTTGATCACCGGCGTTTTCTATGGCACAAACCATGGCTGTATTAGGAACCGAAAGGTTTTGAACCTGCGCTTCGCGAACAATCATCAAAGGATCATTCTTAACGGGCTCAGTCATTGGTTTGCCATAATTAGCCAACTGAACATAAAGGAAAGGAAAATTACCCAGTCCCCAACGTGTTCGCCAATCAGCAATCAGCATTTCCATAATCTCACGATATTGATTTGCAGAAGGACCGTTCGATTCTCCCTGATACCAGATAGCTCCACGAATGGCATAAGGGACCAAAGGAGCAATCATACCGTTGTAGCAAACAATAGGATTGTGTTGGTCAAGTTCCGGATCCGGATTACGTGGAACTTTTGGTTTTTTGGCATTAACATCGCCCGATGCCGCCTGAGCTGCTGCCAAATCGCCATTGTATTTTGCCAATTGGTCTTTATACTTTTGCATTATACCGACACTATCGGCAACAAACTTTTCCCATTTCTGATTATAAGCGTCGAGCAAGGGTTTTAAATTTGAATGTGATTCTAAAGCTGATTTACTTATCCAGGTTTCGGCTGTACTTGCACCATACGCAGAAGTTATTAAACCAATGGGAACATGAAGTTTTTGATAGATTTCACGGGCAAAGAAATAAGCAGCAGCCGAAAAATGTCCAACGGTTTTAGGCGAACAAATCTCCCATTGTCCCACAGCATTTGTCTGAACCGTATTGTTTGGTGTAAAATCGACATCGAAAACACGAATCTGAGGATAATTGGCGCTTTCCACTTCCTGAGCTTCATTTTGCACTCCGCACCAATAGCGATTTTCTTTTGCTACGGTCATATCCATATTCGACTGTCCGGAACAAAGCCAGACTTCGCCTACATACACATCTTTCAAAGCTACGACGTTTTTCCCTTTAATCTCTAGTTGGTATGGTCCGCCGGCTTTTTGTTTATTCAGACGAACCATCCATTTACCCGAACCATCTGCCACTGTTGTTTGGCTCGCATTATTCAAAGTTACAGTTATTTGTTCTCCCCTACTAGCCATTCCCCAAACCGGAATAGCTACGTCACGTTGTAAAACCATATAGTCACAAAATAAAGAAGACGGCCTGACATCGGCAAGAAGTGATGTTGGAATAAATAAACCGACAAAGAGAAGTATAATTGGAAAAACTACTTTAAATTTTCTGTTAGTATTTAGCTTTATCATCATGAATTATTATTTAAGATATTTCCGGAGTTTACAGTTTTTCAATTCTTTAATTCCTTCTGCAACAATCTTCGCATTCAGCTTTGCACCAAGCAACGAAGTATGAGTGTGATCGCCATAATACATAAGTTGAATAGAGTCTTTTCCCATTTTATCCAGTTTATCAGCAATCAATTGATTTGCGTCCAGATACAATACTTTTTCCATAGCAGCTGCTTCTTTTGTCCATTTTCCGAAACCATCATTATTGCGTATTACAGCCACACTGTCTTTGGTTGTAAACATATTGCGGGGAATATGCGAAAGCAAAATCGGAGTGGCTTTTTTAGCTTTTACATCCTGAGCGTATTTGCGCATATACCATCCAAAAGAATGAACTGTTTCTGCTTTGCCTGTCAATTCCATAACCACTGTGGTATCATTATCGCCATTACCTTTCAGCGAAGCACGGGCACGGCCAACATTCAATGAACCGGAATCATTGTGTCCGAATTGGATCAAAACAAAATCGCCGGGTTGAACAGCAGCCAACACTTTAGCCCAAAGTCCTTCTGTAATAAATGTACGACTGCTACGCCCACCTAAGGCATGATTCTCAACCGACACTTTTGTAGTATCAAACATGTCTCCAAAAAAGTGGCCCCAACCCCATTGTTTATTACTTCCATCATCTTTTCCATTTTTCATGGTTGAATCGCCCACTGTAAAAACAACCGGACGACCTTTCTTGCGGGATTTTCCGGCTTTATTTGGTTCTGCTTTTTTAGGATCGGCACCCGACTTTATCCCAAGTAAATCTTCTCCGGTTATTTTTGTCGTTTGGTTTCCTTTCTTGTTGTCAACATTTTGTGCTGAAACCGAAAAAGAAAAAGCAAGCATCAAAACAATTGTAAAAACTAATTTTAGTGTTTTCATTTAATGTATGGTTTATTTATTCTAAATTTTTAATCTCTGCTTGAGCTGATAAATCTGTTGAAATACAATCTACGCAAAAATCGTAGTAGCGTAATTTTCGTATATGGATTCATTGTGATTAGCTAAACAAAATTAAAAATTAGTTTGTCATTAACAGGCTTTTTATGCTTTTTTTTTTAGAAATATTATTTGAAAGTTGGCGGTTTAAAGCTTGTAACGAGAGCATAATCAATTCCAAACATCTTCATATAATCTTTAAATGAGGTAAATCCCATATCTTTACGACCATCGTCAACGTTACTTTCTTTCTTTTTTTTTCTTATTTAATATTGAATCGAAGGTATAAATCAGTAATACATTAAATGCTGAATATGCAAAACCACAAAATACTGATTTTAGCCAACTTGTATCGATTAGCTTTAATTGTTTTATAAAAAAGAAATAAATGGCGGTTACAATCCAGATAAAAAAAAGATTAACCCTAAAACTTTATTTCGTATTCTCTTGAAATCATTATTATCAAACCCTTTTCTTATTTCCTGTAAAATATAAACTGTAGAGAAAAGACTGGACATGTTTATTGATTTTACAATAGCTTCCGGAACAAAAAACGGTTTGTTTCTGCCCGCATCATAGCCATAAAGATTCATTAAAAGCATAAAACAAAATATCATGAAAAAATAGACCGAAAAACGAATAGCTAAACTTCTTATTCTCATGTAATATTGAATTATTTCGATGTTAAATTGACCATTAGTTATTTCTTCTAAAATTCTATTTTATACCATTTCTCTTTTGTATCTTTTGAAATGATAAGCATCACTTTGTAAAACGATGCTTATCGTTTGAGTAAACGATGCTCATCGTTTTAGAGCTTATTTAGGTGCCTTCACATAATCCACAGTATCAAGTACTTTTTGTACTTGTTTACCGGGGCGGAAGTTCAGGCTGTTGCCTTTGATATTGGCTGTCGTAAAATCTTCTTCTTTTTCCACACCTTCGCTGTTGATAGACATACTAAAACTTCCAAACTCGCCTAATCGCACAATTTTACCTTCGTTAAGTCGCTCAGGTACGAGATCGATTAAGGATTCGATACTAGCAAATACATCGGCTACACTTATACCGTTTCGTTTACTAATCTCAATAGCTAACTGACGTGTGGTTTCTTCGCCGGTACTTTTGGTAACAGCATAGAACTTACGTGGAGCTGTTACATCTTTTGGATTGACGCGTTGCATCAGAACATAATTAATTGCCATAATTTTGTTGTTTTTAATTGTTATTACTAAATTTATCTGTGATTATATATATAATTTTAATTAAGAAATCAGGTAAATAAATCGGAGCTGAACTTTTGAAGGTTCAGCCCAGATTTATTTTATTCAGGTTTGTTTCTGTTGTTTGAATACTTCAATTTACCAACCCGTATTCTGCGTTAAATTCGGATTTTTCATGATTTCAGATTGCGGTATAGGGAATAAGTACATTTTATCATCCCATATACGAGGTACGGTTACACGATTGTATGTGTAAGTACCGTCTGCATTTTTTATTATCTTCATTTCATCAATACTGCTCAGCTTGGATCCTTCTTTCCATCTTCTCAAATCCCAGAAGCGATGGTCTTCGAAAGCCAGTTCTACCATACGTTCATCTTCATATTTGGTCCAGAAATCAGTATTTGAGAGTCCTGCGGCATAAAGTGGCATTTTTACATCCGAACGATTACGAATTGTATTCACAGCAGCTGTAGCGGAAAGTGGAAACTCTGCTGAAGTTGTACTTGCGGAGCCCAGATACTTGAAAACTGCCTCAGCATAATTCAGATAAAATTCCCCTAAACGAAAAGTGATCCAGGAGTGACGTTTCGTATTAATGCTGGTTGCCGTCAGATTAACCGAAACATCACAATATTTTTTTAAATAGTATCCTGTTGTCGTAGCGCCTGAAATGGGCTCGCCATTAGCTCCACCGGAATACGTTTGAATAGGAAGTGTGTTGTATGCAGGCCATCCCGTATCACCGTTTTTTGCAATAGAAAGTGCAAATCGAGGATCACGTCCATTGTAGGGATTAGCAGGATTATAACCACTTCCTGTTTCATTCCATAATTTTCCTGTCGCTTTCATTTGATAGGCATCTACCAACGTTTGAGTCGGACAATTGCCTGATTTTCCTCCTTCTACCCCAATTGGGAAATTATAACCTTCTAGCGTATTAGTAGCATCAGGATACATACGACGCACTAAGATCATTTCTTTGTTAGACCAATTCGTTTGTCCCCACAGAGAAGCATATGTACCAAGCGTATATCCGTATTTTGCGCACGAATCTAATACAACCTTGGTTGCCAAACCGGCCTTATGCCAAAGTTCATTGTCACTATTTGTATTGAACAGCGGACTTGCCTGGTAAAGGGCAGCACGAGCTTTCAATGCAAGAACAGCCAATCGGTTAGCACGTCCGGTTTCAGCTGAGCTACTTGGTAGTGCGTAAATACCCAGATTGGTATAGTCTGCAGGAATCTTTTTGACAATACTATCACATTCTGAACCGATAAATGCAAAAATAGAATCAGCCGAAGTCCGTTTCAAGCTATTGACTGTTTCAGTAGTAACTAAATGTTTAATTAAAGGAACATCACCATATTGTCGAACCAAATTGAAATAGAAATAGGCTCTTAAGAAACGTACTTCGTTTGTATAATTGTGGTAACGGTACATTTGTGCTTCGTAATCTGAGTTCAGTTTTAATTCATCAAAAGTTAGCCCTTGAAAACTATCTAAAAAAAGATTACACATTTGAATGGCTGAATAGCTGTTTGTCCAGGTTCCACTTAATGGATTGGCAGCACTCCAGGAACCATTATAAAAATTACATATAGTATTAGAAGGATATGCATATTCGGCTTCATCACATGCTGAAGCTAACATACCTCCCGAATAATTTTGTCCGAAATCATAGTCCAACATCGTGTAAATATTGGTTACTAAACCAGTAACATTATCATAAGTAGCATCAATATAATCTTTCTGATAAAGAGAATATTCATGATAATTCATGTTGTCACTGCAGGAAGTAATAACAATTCCAAAAGTTATTCCAAATAATATTGATAATAATCTTAATTTCATATTGATATCTATTTAAATGGTTTATAAATTAAAATTTCAGGGATAACCCTATTACAGCGCTACGAGTCAATGGATAAGTTGCTCCATATGATTCCGGATCTGCAATCTTAATATGATCGAAACAAAGTAAATCAATTCCATTTATGTAAATTTTTGCATCTTGAATAACTTTTGTTGCTCTAAGCATTGACTTCGGGAAATTGTAATAAATTTGCAATGTCCGAAGTTTTAAGAACGAACGATCCGCAAGCCAGAAAGTACTTGTCTGATAATTATTAGTATTACTTTGCGAACTTAAACGAGGAAACTTTGCATCAGTATTAGTAGTTGTCCAACGATTATCATAATAATATTGAGAAATAGTTGTATTGTTAATTAATGGCCAATAAACGCTTGCAGTGTTCAAAATGGCAGAATATCGGGCAGTACCTTGAAACATGGCATCAAAACCCAGTCCTCTCCACTCAGCTCCAAGATGGAATGAATAATAGATTTCAGGAGCTATTGTGCTGTTTCCAAAATAAACTTTATCATTTGCATCAATTTTACCATCACCGTTTACATCTTTATATTTGATGTCACCAGGTAATACAGTGCCAAAAGATTGAGTTGGGCTTGCCGCAATATCAGCTTGATCTTTGAAAAGACCTATTGCCTCTAATCCGAATGATTGACCGATAGATGATCCCGTCTGGACTAAATTAGAATACATTTTAGGCTCTTCATCCATGTTTATAATTTTATTTTTCGACCAAGTGAAATTTGCTCCGATATTTAGAGTTATGTCATTTCCTATTCTTTTTGAATAGTTGGTTCCGACCTCAATGCCCCAATTGTCAACAATTCCATCATTTTCATAAGGAGCCGTAAATCCTAAAACTGTGGAATATATTCCACTTGAGGCTACCCAAATATCTTTTTTGCGTTGATAATATCCATCAATTGTAAAATTGAGATTTTGAAAGACTGTACCATCAATTCCTAAATCGTATTTGAAAGACTGTTCATGAGAAGTATTGATTGAAGCTAGTTGACCTAGAGTCCAACTGGAAGTACCAACTGAATAATTTGTATCGAATGGATAGTATGAACCTGTTACATAAGCTTGTTGCCAATATCCTTCCTGAGTGTCATTAGGAAGTCTGTCGGAATTGATGATGCCGAATGAGCCTCTTAATTTAAAAAAATCAACAAATGATATATTTTTAAAAAAGTTCTCTTTTGAAAGATCCCAAGCTCCTGAAATTGTAGGTGAAAATGCCCATTTGTGTCCGGGAGCAAGTTTATTCGATTCGGAAGCAACAAGCGTTATATCACCATAATAACGTTCTTTATATCCATAATGAGTATATAATGACATGTTTTGTTTATACCATGTATTATTCAATCCTTTCGTGTTTCTGGATTCATAATCCCATTTTAATTGACTATAGATTTTGTTATTACCGAAAGTTCTATTAAAGTTGACATCTCCAGAGTAGTTTAATAACCGCGTCCATCCAACAACGTACGCTGTAGTGTTCATACCACTTGCTGTACCCGCCGTGTATCGTTGCGTCGTTGCAGGACTTCCGTCAACATTCCATGCCGTAACGGCATCACTGCCATAAACAAACGATTGTGAATGGTCTTCCCAAACAGTGGATGTGTTATCGTATGACATGTGTAAATTAGCATTTAATCCTTGAATAAGTGAAGATAAATTTTGTTTCAAGTTTATGTCCATAAAATCAGAATAAGTATGCGTTTTTGAATAAGATGCTGCTTCAGATATAGCAACAGGATTGCTTGTTCCCAGCCATGTTGAATTTCCTCCCCAGGTTCCATCCTGTAGTTTTATAGGATATGATGCCGAAGGGAGTGTATAGATCATACTCCACAAATTGAGCATTCCATAAGTCGTAGAATTAACGCCCGGACCACTTTCTTCACTAAGGTTTCCTACTACATTGAAAATTAACTTTGTATTCTTAGTCAAATCAATATCAAGGTTAGTTCTTAAACTTCCTTTTGAATATTTATTTTGAGTAGAATATCCGCTATTCGTGTTCGGATGAGCGATAAATCCATCATTAGATACAAGATTAGCTAATGTAAAATAACGAAAATTAGAACCTCCTCCCTGAAAAATAATATTATATTTATTTGTTTCCGCAAGATCTCTGAATGTAGCGGTCGTCCAATTGACATTTGGATACAAGTAAGGATATTGTCCCGATTTAAATGCGTTTAGTTCATTTGCAGAATATCGAACGCTTGATCCCTGATTAGTTAATGCTTCGTTCGTAGCATTAGCATAAGTATATGCATCGACAAAAGTTGGACGGCGTTCTTGCCAATCGTATGAATGATCATAGGTGACTTGTATTGACTTTGTGTTGTACTTGCCACGTTTGGTAATGACATTGACAGCACCATTAATCCCTTTGTATCCATAAAGAGCTACGGCTGCTGCATCTTTCAATACAGTTACCGATGCCACTTCTTCGGGAGTTATAAAACTCATATCGCGTTCAATGCCATCGACAAGTATCAAAGGACTATTTGCAGCACTGCTTTGTAATCCCCGAATATAAAATGTGGGTTCCTGTGAACCATAAGTGCCGGCATTTTCTAATGTAGAAAGCCCTAACCCATATCCAAAAAGTGAATTGGATACATCTTTGCTACTTCGCTTAGAAAGATCGTTTCCATTAATAATAGAAACCGATGAAGTTGATTCTCTTATACTTTGATTTATATCGTATCCAATGTTAACAATTTGATTTGCAAATTTTTGGATGGTATCTCTTCTATTGGTTTCTTGCGATATTCCACTCATACTTATACAGATGAGTAGGGCTATCAGTATTATTTTGTTTTTTTTCATACTAAAATAATTTTAAAGTTTAAAATATTGTTGCTGTTTATTATCCAGCAACAATATATTTTTTTCAATTTATTGAGTCATTGATTAGTATATAAATTTATACTTTACCATCCTGGATTTTGAACCAAACCATATCCTTTATTAACTTCTGTAATCGGAAAAGGAGACAAGTACCATTTGGGATCAAAACCATTGGTCCACCAGTATCGGGTTGGTCCCGTAATTGGAAAGATTTCATAATCAAAAGATGTTGGTTGCGCTGCTCCTTTACTTTTATCTCCGTTATACCAAGCAGTTTGAATACGATTACCTTTTGCGTCAAGTCGGTATATCCGAATTCCATGTAATTGTGCTTGAAAAATATCTGCTCTCATATAACGAATCAAATCGAAGAAACGGGAATCTTCCTGGCCCAATTCGCATGCACGCTCACGAAGTATTTCCTTAAGTAGTAAAACTTTATCGGTTGTAAGATTTTCTGTTGGATTAGATACTACCAGACCTTTCAGGCCAACCCTGGCACGTACTATGTCTACTTGCTTAATGGCACCAGCTAAATCACCGGTTTGCAATAATGCTTCAGCATAGGTAAGGTAGAGGTCAGATAGTCGAAGATAAGGCCATTCACAATACTGACGCAACATATCATTACCCATTAAAAACTTCATTGGCCCATAGCCCGTTCCAAATGCACCTGATTGTGTCATAGGTTGTTGTAATGCATTTGTTCCACCAACCCAACTCTCGTAGGTTGTTCCACTCATATTACCGGTAGTCCAATCTAATGACTGTTGCATTCCATTAACAATAGCTTCTTCATAAAGTCTTGGATCACGAGTTAATGTAACACCTGAAGCAACTGTACCGTTAACATACATCTGATTCAACTTACCTGCATTTTTTGTTGCAGTCCAATCAAAAGGAGTACCATCTGCCCATGGAAACATTTCAATATATTCTTCTGTAGGACAATAACATAATCTTTGAACTGTTTGTAAAGCATCTCCCCACGTATGCCAAGCATAATAGCCTGATTTAAAAGCATCTGTAGTTGTAACTGTAGTAAAAAGTAAAATTTCCGGACTTGTTTCCGAGGCATACGCTGAACGATAAGCAAGACGGTAATCCTGAGGGCGGGTTCCATTTGCTTGAACCAATTGATAGTAACCATTTGTTGTTAGTCCATTAAAAAAATCTTGACAAGCTTTCAGGCATTGTGTCCATAATTCTGGTTTATAACTACCGTACCAAACAGAGAGATTACTTGTTGCCCCTGAATAATAGGGTGTATCAGAATTAAATAAGGGAGAAGCTGCAAAAAGAAGAATTTTACATTTTAATGCCATGGCGGCCGCTTTAGTCCAATGTCCCTCCTGGTTTGAAATGTCGGAAGTACTATAATTCCATATAAAACTTGGAGATACAATTGCACTATCCAATAGATTAACCATGAATTTTACTGTTTCATCAACGGTTCCACGAGGTATATTGTAACTCGCATCTGTTCCGCTAAAAGTACCCTTAACAAGGGGTAAGCCTCCATAATTTCTGAATGTATCATAATAACGTGCAGCAATAATACATCTTGCTTGTGCTTTCATTGATGCTTTTTCGTCACTCGTAAGGCCGGGAACCTTATCTACATTTTCAATCAACATCCATCCTGCCCGTACAGCCTGCCATACTTGATTGTACAGAAAAGAAAATTTATCAGATAGCGTTCCATATCCGGAATTGTGCGCTCCGGCATAATATTGACTATACATGGCGCATCCTGACCAATTTTCTTGCCAACAATCCGAAAGGACTTCAGATTTACCAACATAAGGATTACTGTTTTCTGGGAAGCCACCTGTGCTGGACCCATTATAGTAAGGTAATCCATAGTATTGGTAAGAATAGAGTGAGGTTAAAAATTCGCGCGTATATTTTGCACTACTGAAAACAGTGTCTTTGGTAACAGTTCCACCCGGAGCTTTTGATAGAGCATCATTGCCAAGCTCGATAGGATCTGTACATGACCCTACCATGAGAACCAATAAGCCCGCTATGGTGACGATTATCCAGTTATTATTATTTATTTTCATAAAATAGTATTTTTGATATTGTTGTGTGAAAATTTTGTTGTTTTATAAATATCCATCCTGCATGTTTCAAACAATAAACATGTATTAGAATCCAAGCTTCAGATTTAAAGTGTATGTTTTTGTCAATGGATAAGTTGGAGCATTGGATGCTTTTGATTCCGGATCTCCCCAAATATAATTCGTAAATGTCAACAAATTATAACCACTAAATGCCAATTGTAATGAATTTAATCCTATTTTTTTCATAATAGGCAAATGAAAATTATAAGCTATTTGTGCACTTTTCAACCGTAGATAACTGGCATCTTTTTCATACAGTGTCGAAGTTGCATAATTATTTGTTGCATTTAACCATGTGGCACGTGGATACTCCGAATTTTGAGATGGATTATCGGTTGTCCAGGTATTTTCAACCTGATATACCAATAAACCTCCTTGATTTACAGTAGCCCCACTTACAAAAGGACGACGGAAAACATCACTCAGCATTCGGGTTACTTTCCATGCAGCTGTCCAATTAAGAGTGACTTCAAAATTATTCCATGTTAAGCCCATATTTACTCCAGCCATATATTCAGGATCATCTGTGTGACCTAATCCATGGGTCATATCATTGGAATCAATTTTTCCATCATGGTTTAAGTCAACATAGACACAATCACCATTTTGTAAAGTTTGTAATTGTGTAGGAAAATCTGTTCCAAATACTTGTTTGTAATGAGCGGGAGTAGTTTTTGAATCATAGAATTCAAAGAATTGATACATTGACCGAGAACCAATTCGATATCCTTTTTGATATTGGTAACTATTGTTTTGAGGAGCTTCTTTCATCTCAAGAACCTTATTTTGGTTGTATGAAAGGTTAACACCAACAAAGTAATTCATTTTATTATTAATTTTATCGTTCCACTTTAAAGAAAATTCCCACCCCCAACTTCTTACACTACCAAGATTAGCATAAGGAAGCGTAACTCCTAAAATGCCGGGAGCTGTTTGATCCTGTAGTAAAATGTTTTTACGATTTTCAGTATAATAATCGAAGTTAGTTTGTAAGCGTTGATTTAGAATATAAAAATCCACGCCATAATTTTGCTTAAAAGAATGTTCCCATGTCAAATCCGGATTATTTTTCGAGAGTTCATACGCACCTGGAGTAATTGTACCATTATTTTGACCAAAGAAGTACCCATACCCTAAACGATTTGGTGCAGTAGTATTATCTATAGCATAAGGATCAGCTGTGTACATGAAACGACTTCCTCCTACTTGATCGTTACCTACTAGACCCATCGAAACTCTGAATTTAAGATAATTGATAATTGGTTTGATGTTTTTCCAAAAACTTTCTTCGCTTGCAATCCATCCTACCGAACCGGCGGGGAAAGTGCCAAATCGTTTGCTGGGAGCAAAATTTTCCGAACCATTGTAACCTAAATCAAATTCTGCTAGATAACGACTCCTCCAGTCGTAAGCAATACGTCCAACTAAGCCTACATAACCACTTGGTAAATCTGAATAAGTAGCAGGATAATACGTTTTTGATTCATTATAAAGTATTAAGCCCGTGATATGATTGTATCCAAAAGTTCGGTCGTAATTAATTCCAGCTTCCGTGTACCAATTACGACCTTTTCCTTGGTCTGCTGTATTTTCGGTATATGCAATTTGTGAATTTTGGCCGCTCTTTTTATATGCTATTGTATTGTCTGATTGTAGTACCGGACTATATGTAGCTATGGAAGCTGTACCATATTTATAGTTAGTAAAGCTACTATTATAAGAACCTTTAATTCTTGCTGAGAGACCTTTTGTAATAAAATCCAATTTTTGAACTAAGATCGCATCCACATTTAAGGTATTATTACTGGTTTGCATGAAACCATTTCCATAATAGGCCATACCAGAACCTCCCGTAAAAGGCAATCCATTATCAGTAGTGCTATATATCATTTTGCCGTCAACTAAACCTGGACTGGAGAATGGAGTTGCATAGTACATATTTTTCAACATTCCAGCACTCCCTTGCCCTGTATAAGGTTTGTTAGCATTATCCATCTCACCGCCCATATTAAAGGATAATATAGTGCTTTTTGTGACATCAATATCCAAATTGGAACGATAGTTAAATCTATTATATCTGTAATCTAGATGATATGGCAAGTCAAATTCTTTGAATAACCCACCTTGAGTGAAATTTCCTAAAGAAATGAAATATCGTACACTTTTTGTTCCACCTGTAATATTGACATTATTTTGCGTCTGAATAGTCGTTTTATTTAAGCAATAGTCCACCCAGTTAATATCAGGGTAAAGAATAGGACTGGAATGATCCTTAAACTTTTTTATAATGGCATCAGAAAACATGGGTGTAGCTGTCGGATTATCATTCAATTGCATTTGATTATAGAACGTAGCGTATTGGCTCGCATTGGCCAACTTAACAGTAGATGTTGGTGCAATTACACTATTGGAAGTTGAAAAGGAAATTTTTGCTTTCCCTTCAGTACCACGTTTTGTTGTAACTAATATTACACCGTTAGCTCCACGTACACCAAATACAGCTGTTGCTGAGGCATCCTTTAATACTGTAATACTTTCAATTTCATTAGGATCAATAGTGTTTATATTACGTTCTACGCCATCAACCTCTATTAACGGAGCTGAATTGTTCCATGTAGCTTGACCACGTATAAAAATACTTGCGGCATCAGAACCTGGCTCTCCGGAATATTGGATGGTTGTAAGACCGGATAACTGACCGGATAACATATTGGATATAGAGCCAGTGGGTGTTTTCAATAGCTCAGATCCCTTCACGCTGGAGATAGCACCGGTGACAGTGACTTTCTTTTGTGCACCGTAAGCAACAACTTCTACATCTTTCAGCATTGTTGAATTTTCAGAAAGAGTAATTTTCATTTTCTCACTTTGAGCTATTACCGTCTGTTCTTCAAATCCAATATAGGATACAATTAATTTTGTACCAACAGGAACATTCAATTTAAATACTCCATCAATATCGGTAATAGTGCCGACTTTTCCTTTTTCCACTTTTACATTAGCTCCAATAATTGCGTCTCCTTTGGCATCGATTACAATACCCGTTACAATATTCTTTTGTTGTTGAGCTGCATTTCCAATGGCTAATAGTGGTTGTACTCCCATTAGTGGGATAAAGGATATGGCTAAATAGAATAGAAAAATTGGTGGTTTGATTAGTAATCTGGTCTTCCACCTGTGGAACCGGAATAGTTTTTGTTTCATAAGATTATTATTTAATTTAAAAAGTTAACTTGTTGATTTTTTTTAAATTTGTTCTGTTACAAATTCATTAATGCGTGGTCATCGAAATATTCTAGGGTACCCATTGGCATCATATGCATTCAGAATAGCATCCTTAACTGAGTAACTCAGCCCGATGTCATAACTATTGATAGTAATCTTTTTCATTCACTCATAAATATTAAATTAGAACTGGTTATGGATTTTAGTATATCTTGTAATTTTCTTCCATCATTTTATACTCTTACGCATAAAAATATGTGGCAAAGTTAATCTAAACTCATTTTTTCGAGAATGTATTTTTGTTCATTATAATGGAATTCTGAACTTATCTCCCTTCATATTTTCACTAAATGATTATATTCCATTCCTCCTGTGTTCTGATATCAAAAAGCTGTAATAAATGAGGTACACTGTCTGTCAATCTTAGATATATCTAAAAAAGTACCAATCACGAAAACCTATAAAATTGTTCAAATACATAGATTTTTTATTGCATTCAGTACTGTTGTGCTGTTTTGACATGACATATATTTAATATATTCCTTATATTTACAGCAAAAATTGCATTATGATGCCACTATGTGCCATTAAGCTATACAAAAGTTGAATTATCCATAAAAAAAAAATCGCACTTGCTTTTATATTAAAATGATGAATCTGCTGCTAAGAAGAATAACCAAAATCCTTTCTCAGTAGTTATCGCTGTGGCAAATAACTGCTCATTATTATATTTGGTTGCTGAATAGCGACTTATAATTACATAGACTTATTTGATGTAAATTTGTAACTATTTTACACGATTAAACTTGAAATTATCAACCTTATGAATCTATTAAAATCCACAATTTTCGCATTACTTCTCATTATTCTACCTGCAAAATCAAGTGCAACTGTAAATAGCAATTTACAGTTTAGCCAAATCAGCACAAAAGAGGGATTATCTCAAAATACAGTAAGAACAATACTCGAAGATAAGAAGGGTTTTATTTGGGCAGGGACTTTAGACGGACTGAACAGATATGACGGGTATAGTATTGTTGCCTACAAACCTCAATTAAATAATCCTAATTCACTCATAGACCACCGCGTAAAAAATGTATATCAGGACAAAGACGGATATTTGTGGATAAAAACATATAAAAATGAGTTTAGTTGTTATAATCCTGTTCTCGATTCATTTATCGATTATCATCCATCCGGTACGCTTGACGGCAATATCTATTTTGTGAATTATTTTGAAGCTTCAAATGGGGAAATATGGTTATGGGGAAACCCGAATGGATACCTGCTTCGTATAAATAAAAATGGAGAAAAGTTCATTTCAAAATCTTTTCTAACTGAAAGAAAAACTGCAAACAAAAAAAACTGCAAGTTTCTGATTGAAGATTCCAAGTCTGCAATATGGGTTGGAGGAGAATCCGGACTTTTTAGGATATCTGGTGGTAAAATACGAAATATCTTCTTCAAGAAACATTCTTTCACCAGCGCAATTAAAATAAATGACAAAATATATTTTACAACGGAAGAAGCCAGTGTTGTAGAATATGATACTAAACGAAAATCGTTTAATGAAACAGTTAACACTCTGCATAAATATAGCTATACCAATGTAGCTAAACTTTCAAATCAGGAGTTACTGATAGCGACAAAATCTTCCGGGCTTATCTCTTATAATTTCAATACTAAAATTTTCGGAAAACCAGATTGGACTAAAGATTCACAACTTAAAGGTGATATAGAGTTTATAATAGATAAGAATCAAGGTATTTGGATGTATAATCATTCAGGAATAGCATGGTATTATAATCAAAAGACGCAAAAAGTAAAAAAGATGGAGCTGATTCCAGCATCTATTGCCCAAATTATAGATTTGGAAAGATATAATATTCTTATAGATTCCAAGGGTCTTATTTGGATTACCACCTATGGTAATGGGTTATTTTGCTACAATCCCAAAACCGAATTACTGCAGAATTACAAATATAGTGCAAATAAGAATAGTCCTGCATCAGATTATCTGTTATCAATTACTGAAGACAAGTATGGTAATATCTGGATTGGCAGCGAATATGCAGGAATAATAAAAGTCATCAAATCAAATTATGATATACAGGTTGTTCGTCCTGAAAAAGAAACATCTATAGGAAAAAATAATAATGTACGTACCATACTTAGCGATGCATTCAACAAAATATGGGTGGGTACAAAAAACGGTAGCTTATATGTATATGATAATACCTTATCAACAGGCAAGTGCGTATATAAAAACATGAATCCTTATGCATTTATGCAGGATATAAAAAAAAGGATGTGGGTAGGCACAAAAGGGAAAGGATTGTATATCATTGATATGGCAAGCTACAAGGAAGTGGCACACTACACAAATGTTGAGTCCGACATTAATTCACTAAGTAACAATACCATATTTAGTATTTGTAAAGATACCAAAAATCGCGTATGGGTAGGAACCTTTGGTGGAGGAATAAATCTGACAGAAGAGACTGCTAAAGGATTAAAATTCAAACATTTTTTCTTCGATGATGGAAATCGAAGCTATATTCGTTATATCTATCAGGATAGTAAAGGTAAAATATGGGTTGCCAGCAGCGATGGAATTATTTTCTTCGATCCTGAAAAACTTATAAAAAATCCAAGGGCTTACAAAACCTACCGGATGGACCTTCATAAAGAAAACAGTATCAACTGTAATGATATAAAAACGATATACGAAGACAAAGAAGGTATTATTTGGATAGGGACAGCCGGAGGAGGATTAAACAAATATGTACCGGCTACAGCCAATAAAAAAGAACATTTTGTTGCATACACAATTTCAAATGGCTTATCAGGCGACTTTGTAACAGGTATTCTCGAAGATAAAAAACACAATTTATGGATAAGCACCGAAAGTGGAATTACTAAGTTTAATAAAAAACGAACTGCATTTACAGTATACCAATTTTCAGATAAGATATATGGAAATCAATTCAATGAAAATGCAAATATCTATTACAAAAATTCTAATATGTTGTTGGGAAGCCTTGACGGATTACTCATATTTAATCCTGAATCGTTTGTTCCCGATCAAAACACACCTCCGGTTACTTTGACAGATTTTTCCATTTATGACGTGAAAGTGCAAAGTGGAAAAGAAGATTCTCCATTAAAACGTTCTATAAGCTATTCTGACAAAATAGAACTGAGTTATAAACAAAATACGTTCACTATTGAATTTTCATCTTTAGCATTGAAAGATCCGCAGAAAAACAAGTATGTGTATATACTCGAAGACTATGATAAACAATGGAGTTCGGTCAGCAATCACAATACAGCGACATATAAAAACCTTTCTCCCGGAAAATACATATTCAACGTAAAAGGGGCAAATAGCGATGGTATCTGGAATAATGAAGCTACGCAAATCGAAATAATAATAACTCCTCCTTTCTGGAAATCATGGTATGCATATATCTTTTACAGCTTACTACTGGCATTTCTGTTGTATACTGCATTCAATATTATTCGTAAGTTTAATGTTCTGAATCATAATATAAAGTTAGAGAAAGAACTAACCAATCATAAACTTCGGTTTTTTACGAATATTTCGCATGAGTTCAGGACTCCTCTTACCTTAATTCGCGGAGCTGTTGAAAATCTCAATGAACAGACCGGAATACCACCTGAATCCATGAAACAGATAAATACTCTGGGAAGAAACTCTGCCATACTAACACGGTTAATTGATCAACTACTGGAATTCCGTAAGATACAAAACAATGTATTGAGACTCGACCTGGAGAAAATAGACATTATCGATTTTTCAAAAGACATTTACATTGGGTTCCAGGAAACGGCACGAAAAAAGGAGATAGAATACTTATTTACGAGTAATGCTGAATGTTATACCATGTTTATTGATCGTCGTAAGATGGACAAGATACTCTATAATTTATTATCCAATGCATTTAAGTTTACACCTGCTGCTGGAAAAATAGAATTGGCAATCCTGATTGACAGTCAAAAGCAGACATGCACTATTAATGTAAAAGACAATGGTGTAGGTATAGAGAAAGAGAAGAAGTCCCTGCTTTTCAGCAGATTTATGCAAACTAATTTTTCATTTTCCGGAACCGGCATAGGCTTGTCTCTGGTAAAAGAATTTGTGGATGTTCATAAAGGGAAAGTTTGGTACGAAGATAATGCAGGACAAGGTTCCATTTTTAATGTTGAACTTTCTACAAATCCGGATACTTACATTGGCGAAAATTTCGTAGTTTCTTCTGATCCTGAAATTGTTTCGACAGAAAGTGAAAGTAAAATATCATACCCATCGGATAGTAACGAGAATATACAATTACCTCAATTGGATAGCGCCATATTATCCGATTACAAGATGCTGGTCATAGATGATAACGATGATATCAGAAACTTCCTTATTGACGAATTCAGTAAATATTTCATGGTGGAAGTGGCCGAAGACGGGCAAAAAGGATTAGAAAAGGCCATTGAAATAAATCCAGACCTGATTATTTGTGATGTTATGATGCCTGTTATGGACGGATTTGAAGTAACGAGGCGCTTAAAAGAAGATTTCCAGACTTGCCATATTCCTATTATTCTACTAACTGCTCACTCTTCTTTAGAACATCAGTTGGAAGGTATCCAAAGTGGTGCCGATGCGTATATAATGAAGCCATTCAGCTTAAAATACCTGGTTGCCAGAGTCTTTAAACTTATAGAGCAACGTGAACAATTAAAGAAACGCTTCTCTAATGAATATGTGCTTGATGGAAATCTGATTACATCAACAGATCAGGACAAAGAGTTCTTTAATCTGATTGACAAAATTCTTGAAGAACATCTTGCAGATACAGAGTTTTCTGTTGATAAATTTGCTGAGCTAGCAAAGCAAAGACGTACAATCTTTTACAAAAAAGTAAAAGGCATTACAGGATTACCACCTAATGAATTGATAAAAATAAAGCGATTAAAACGAGCTGCGGAATTACTGCTGCAAAAAGAGTTTACAGTATCTGAAATATCCTATAAGGTAGGATTCGATGATCCGTTCTATTTCAGCAAATGTTTTAAGATGCATTATAAATGTTCTCCGTCGAAATATGGACAGCCCATAAACCCAAAAGGTACTGAGCCTACCCAACAGACAAAAGAACGTGAAGAATTGTAATTGTATAAATCACAGATTCTTCACGCTGTTTTGGATGACAAAAGAAGCGAAATATTTGCGTTTATCAGTCTATTCCACCTGTGTAATTCGTCTTATAATTCAAACTCTACTCCTGCTTCCGGTATTTCAATATCGTGAAATCCTACGTTTTCCAGCTCTTTCTGATAAAATTGCTGTACCTCATATTCACCGTGTACAAGGAATGTTTTTTTAATTTTCTTAGGATCCTGACAACTCAAGAAAGCTTTCATCTCATTGTAATCACCATGACCCGAAAAGGCTTCAATCTTGGCAATACGGGCATTGACAGCGTGATAATTACCAAAAATTGATACTTCGCGAAGGCCAGGCTCCTGAATACGCGCGCCTAATGATCGCGGAGAACAATACCCTACAATAAGAATGGTATTCCGTGGATTATCTATATTGTTAGCTAAATGATGCTTAATGCGGCCGGCTTCCAACATGCCCGAAGATGAAATAATAATGCAAGGCTCATGATAATCGTTCAGTGCTTTGGATTCATCTACATTTTTAATATAATGCAGGGAATTGAAACCAAAAGGATCATCGTCAAATTTCATAACCTGTTTTACATCATTGTTCATACATTCAGGGTGCATACGAAAAATTTCAGTAGCATTTACCGAAAGCGGACTATCGACAAATACTTCAATTTTAGGCAATCTTCCTTCGTTGTAAAAGTTATTAAGCACAAACACAATCTCCTGCGTACGACCAATAGAGAAAGACGGAATAATAAGCTTGCCTCCCTTATCCACACAAGTTTCAACTACAATTTTCAACAAGTCTTCTTCACTTTCCTTGTCGGCTGGATGAAGGCGGTTGCCGTAAGTAGATTCGGTAATCAGGTAATCACATTGAGGAAAGGCAACAGGAGGTTGAATAATCCGGTTATGTGGTCGTCCTATGTCACCGGTAAAAGCCAGATGCACTTTTTTTCCGTTTTCCAGTAGCTCCAGATTAACAACAGCACTGCCAAGCATATGTCCGGTGTTGGTGAATTTGACATTGATTTTGTCGTTGATATAAAACCGGCGGTTATAAGCCACCCCGATAAAGAGTTCCATACATTTTTCAGACTCAGTCTGACCATAAATAGGCTCAACGGTTGGAAGCCTCTGGTTTATCCGTTTTTTATTGAACCATTTATTATCCAGTTCCTGAATATGCCCACTATCGGCCAGCATGATGGAACAAAGATCGCGGGTAGCATTGGTACAAACCACCGAACCTCTGAAGCCCAGCTTATACATATAAGGTATCAGCCCCGAATGGTCAATATGCGCATGACTCAATATTAAATAGTCGATGGTAGCCGGATCAAACATCAGGTTTCGGTTCATTGCATCCGTTTCCATTCCTTTTCCCTGAAACATACCGCAATCAAGCAGGATAAGTTTTCCTTCATTTGTTGTAATCAGGTGTTTACTGCCGGTCACTTCACGTGCAGCACCTATAAATTTGATTTTCATATTTTTAGTATTTAATTAAACGGTTTCTTTTTTAGTTTTGGTTCTTATGGAAACACCCTTCCACACAATAAACACTTAGTTTACCCACACTATTTTCTTCATTACAGCGTGCTGACATATCGCAGTGTCCGCAAAGCTCAGTCACAGAGTCAACTTGTAAAGTTCCTCTTTTTTCATGCAATACATAAAGATACTTCAGGTATTTACCTTCAGCTATCCGATGGTGTTGATCTTTGCTGTTCAATCCTTTCCATTCATATAAACGTTTACTTCCCTTGGAAGAGTTACAGCTTTTGCAAACCCGTACAACATTATCGGGAGTATCTTCCCCACCCCGGCTTCGGGGTAGTATATGTTCGGTGGTTAAGACTGCTTCGGCACCGCAATAAATACAAATATTGGGGTTTTCATGTTCCAATAACCATTCACGTACGGATGTTGACCAGTGGATATCACCACTTTTTAGTTGATTACATTTGGACATGATAAATCCAAAGTTCTTTTTCCCGAAACCCGATGATTCGGCAATGATTTTAGCGTACTGATAAAAGATTAAATCACGTACACTCTTGATGGCAGGAGGAGGCATATATCTCAGATTTAAACCTGTTAGTAATTCTTGTTTTTTACTCTCCAAAGCTACACAATTCCTTTTATAATTCCTATCATTAGGTTAATGATTTTTTTCATCTAAAGTCAGAATTTTATTTTTGGTATACTATTTTATTCATTTCGGTATTTTTATGCGTAAAGAAGCGACTGTACTCCCTCCTGTCAAGCTATTTATGTGTAAAAAGTACTAATTCTGCAATCTCTGCATTGCAAAATAGAAATAAATAGCTACATTTGCATTCAAATAAATGCATATGGAGGCGTTTTACAAAACACATAAGTATTTGGTCGAACACGTACAATCGCCCGTTAGACGACTGTTGATGGATGAAATCGACTGGACACACCGCCTGATAGGAATCAAAGGCAGTCGTGGAGTAGGAAAAACCACCTTTTTACTTCAGTATGCCAAAGAACAATTTGGGACAGATCGAAGCTGTTTATACATCAATTTCAATAACCTTTATTTTACGGAACATACGCTGGTAGAATTTGCCGCCGAGTTCTGTGCGCAGGGAGGGAAAACATTGTTGATTGACCAAACGTTTAAGTACGAAAACTGGTCGAAAGAATTACGTGAGTGTTATTTCAATTTTCCCGATTTACACATTGTCTTTTCAGGATCATCGGTCATGCGATTGATTGAAGATAATCATGACCTGCAAGACATAGTAGCTTCTTATAATTTACGCGGTTTCTCCTTCAGAGAGTTTCTTAATTTACAGGAAGGAACAGCACTTCCACCGTATAATCTCGAACAAATCATTCAGAATCACGTACAAATAACTCAAAGCATTTGTCAACAAGTTAAGCCGTTGGAATATTTTCAGGCTTATCTGCATCATGGATTTTATCCTTTTTTCCTCGAAGATCGTAATTTTTCGGAAAATCTGCTGAAAACCATGAATATGATGTTGGAAGTGGATATTTTACTTATTAAACAGATAGAATTAAAATACCTGTCGAAGATACGTAAATTGCTATATATGATCATGAATTCAGCACCCGGAGCGCCTAATGTAAGTCAGCTTAGTAAAGAGATTCAAACTTCGCGGGCAACCATTATGAATTATATCAAGTATTTGAAAGACGCACGTTTATTGAATACTTTGTATGCCGAAGGAGAAGAGTATCCCAAAAAGCCCAATCAGGTTTATTTGCACAATACCAATCTGATGTACGCAGTTAGTCTGGGCAATGTAGACAAAGTAGCTGAACGCAAAACATTTTTTTATAATACGCTGCATTCACGTCACAAAGTCAATATATGTAAGTATCACATGGATTTTTGCATCGACCAGCAATATCATTTTAAATGTGAAAGCAAGCCGGAAACCGGAAAGCATTATTCAAAAGCCATGTATGCGGTGAATGATATAGAAATAGGAAACAAAAACGAAATACCCCTGTGGTTATTCGGATTTTTATATTGAGCATCCTAAATCCTCCCTCTGGGAGGATTTAGAAACTCCGAATAAAAAAATAAAAAAAAGCATACCTCTTTAAATCCTCTCCAGGATATTTGGAGGCTGAAAACAAACAAATAAATTAATTATCAATAAATTACTAACAAAATGGCTAAATCTAAAAAATTTTTAACCTGTGATGGTAATCAAGCTGCTGCTCATATATCCTATATGTTCACTGAAGTAGCTGCAATTTACCCAATCACACCATCTACAACGATGGCTGAATATGTGGACGACTGGGCATCAACCGGGCGCAAAAACATTTTCGGTGATATAGTACAAGTACAGGAAATGCAATCCGAAGCCGGAGCTGCTGCTGCAATGCACGGATCTCTACAGGCCGGAGCATTAACTACCACCTATACTGCTTCACAAGGTTTATTACTTATGGTTCCTAACATGTATAAAGTAGCCGGTGAGTTATTGCCAGGTGTTTATCATGTTTCGGCACGTGCTTTGGCTTCACACGCTCTTTCTATCTTTGGTGATCACCAAGATGTAATGGCTGTTCGTCAGGTCGGTTGCGCTATGTTTGCCACCGGTTCTGTACAGGAAGTTATGGATATGGCTGCAGTAGCGCATCTTGCGTCTATCAAAACCCGTGTTCCTTTCGTACATTTCTTCGATGGTTTCCGTACTTCACACGAAATACAAAAAATAGAACAACTTGATGCAGAGGATTTGATTCCATTGCTCGATCAAAAAGCATTGCTTGAATTCCGCAATCGTGCTTTAAGCCCCGAACATCCCGTTGCACGTGGTACTGCTCAAAACCCGGACGTATACTTCCAGGCTCGCGAAGCTTCAAATCCTTTTTACGATGCTATTCCTGATGTAGTAGAAGACTATCTGAATAAATTGGGTGAAATTACAGGACGTAAACATGGTTTGTTCGATTATTATGGTGCACCGGATGCTGATCGCGTGGTTATTGCCATGGGTTCATCTACCGAAGCTATCAAAGAAGGTATCGACCACCTGACTGCTCAGGGTGAAAAAATCGGTTTGATTTCTGTTCACTTATATCGTCCATTCTCTGCTAAACATTTCTTAGCTGTATTGCCTAAAACTGCAAAACGTGTTTGCGTATTAGACCGTACTAAAGAACCGGGTGCAGGTGGAGAACCATTGTATTTAGATGTAAAAGACGTATTGTACGGACAAGCTAATCAGCCTTTGGTTGTTGGTGGACGTTACGGTTTGTCTTCTAAAGACTTTACTCCTGCTCAGGTTATTGCCGTTTACGAAAATCTGGCTTTACCCGAACCACGTAATCACTTTACCGTAGGTATTGTTGATGATGTTACCTTTACATCTCTTCCATTAAAAGAAGAAATTGCATTGGGTGGTGCAGGTACTATCGAAGCTAAATTTTACGGTTTAGGTGCTGACGGTACTGTAGGTGCTAACAAAAACTCAATCAAAATTATTGGTGACAACACCGATAAATACTGTCAGGCTTATTTTGCTTACGACTCTAAGAAATCAGGTGGTTTCACTTGTTCACACTTACGTTTCGGCGAAACTCCTATCCGTTCTACTTATTTGGTAACTACGCCCGACTTTGTAGCTTGTCACGTACAGGCTTACCTGAAGTTGTATGATGTAACCAAAGGATTGAAGAAAAACGGAACATTCCTGTTGAATACCATCTGGAATCCGGAAGAAGTTCAAAAGGACCTGCCTGTTAAAGTAAAAAAATACCTGGCTAAAAACAATATCAGCTTGTATGTTATCAATGCAACTAATATTGCAGAAGAAATCGGATTGGGAAATCGTACCAACACCATTCTTCAATCGGCGTTCTTCAAAATCACTAACGTAGTTCCTTACGAACTTGCTGTTGAAAAAATGAAATATGCTATCAACAAGTCATACGGTAAAAAAGGCGAAGACGTTGTAAAGAAAAACTATGCAGCTGTTGACCGTGGTGGCGAATATTCGAAAGTAGAAGTACTTCCTGAATGGGCTAACCTGGTAGATGCTAACGAAGCACTTACCGACATTGTTCCTGCATTTATCAATGATATCGTTCGTCCTATCAATGCTCAGGCAGGTGATGATCTTCCGGTATCGGCATTCAAGGGTCGTGAAGACGGAACCTGGGATCAGGGAACATCCAAATACGAAAAACGTGGAGTTGCATCACATGTACCGGTTTGGAACTCATCAAACTGTATTCAATGTAACCAATGTGCTTATGTTTGTCCTCACGCTGCCATTCGTCCGTTCATTCTTGATTTGAAAGAACAGGAAAATGCTCCTCAGTTTGACATGCTAAAAACTAACGGTAAACAATTTGCCGATACAGCATTCCGTATTCAGGTTGACGTGCTCGACTGTATGGGTTGTAACAACTGTGTGGATGTTTGTCCGGGCAATAAAGGAAACAAAGCTTTGTCATTGGTTCCAATCGAAACTCAATATGACAACCAGAAAAACTGGGAATATTGTGTTGACAACGTAAAATCAAAACAACACTTAGTGGATGTAAAATCTAACGTGAAAAACTCACAGTTGGCTACTCCATTGTTCGAATTCTCGGGTGCTTGTTCAGGTTGTGGTGAAACTCCGTATGTAAAATTAGTTACTCAACTATTTGGTGATCACCAATTGGTAGCTAATGCAACAGGATGTAGCTCTATCTACTCTAACTCTGCTCCTTCTACTCCATATACTACCAACGACGAAGGTCGCGGACCAGCTTGGGCTAACTCTTTGTTCGAAGACAATGCAGAATTTGGTTTGGGTATGGTGTTTGCCAACGATAATATGCGCGACCGTTTGGTTCGTTTATTTACCGATGCACAAGCCGATGCAAGTTTCTCGGATGAATTGAAAGCTTTGTTTACCGAATGGATTGAAAAACGTGAAATTTCTGACGAAACTATGGTTCTCGAAAGAAAAATTACTCCATTGGTAAAAGCTATTGATAGTCCGTTGGCTAAAAGAATTGCCGATATGACTCAATACATTGTAAAAAAATCACAATGGATTATTGGTGGTGACGGTTGGGCTTATGATATCGGTTTTGGTGGATTAGACCACGTAATGGCTTCAGGTAAAAACGTAAATATTCTGGTATTGGATACCGAAATTTACTCAAATACGGGTGGACAATCATCAAAAGCTACTCCGGTAGGTGCTGTTGCTAAGTTTGCTGCTTCGGGTAAACGTGTTCGTAAAAAAGACCTGGGTATGATGGCTGCAACTTACGGTTATGTATATGTAGCTCAAATAGCTATGGGTGCTAACCAGGCTCAAACTCTGAAAGCACTTCGTGAAGCTGAAGCATATGACGGACCATCTATCGTAATTGCTTACTCTCCATGTATCAGTCACGGTATTAAAGCCGGAATGGGCAAAGCTCAGGACGAACAACAACGTGCTGTTGAATGTGGATACTGGCATTTATATCGTTATAACCCTGCTTTGGCCGAAGAAGGAAAGAACCCAATGACTCTGGATTCGAAAGAACCACAATGGGATAAATTCCAGGACTTCTTACTCGGTGAAGTACGTTACAACTCGTTGTTGAAACAATTCCCTGCTGAAGCTAAAGAATTATTCGTAGCTGCTCAGAAAAATGCAAAATGGCGTTATGACGGTTACAAACGGTTGGCCGATCAACAATACTAATATGTACTACTGACTTTTTCAAAGTTTAAAAAATTCGAAAAAGACAGTTAATCAATAAAGAGAGGATACCCCGCAAAGGTATCCTCCTTTTTTATATCCACACTGACGAAAAAAAAATCTAACGCCCTTCGGATATATCGGAATAAATGGTTGGACTATACATTGGCACCGTATCTAAAATTATAATAGGCCATTATAAAAGCTATAGAAACATTTTAAAGTCGTATTCTATCCTCATTTCCTTTTAGATATAATTATACGGCATTATATTTGACTAACTACTTATATCCACTTACTCAGGCATCTGAAAATAAGCAACAAAGAACTTCCGGAAATTAAGGAGTTATTGAAATTTAAGTTCTAACTTTGTACAAGCTCAAAACAAGACATTAAACAAGGATTAATTACTATAAAATGGGATTTTTTTCATTCAATCAAGATATAGCCATGGACTTAGGCACGGCTAATACCATAATAATTTACGATGATAAAATTGTGGTTAACGAACCCTCCGTGGTTGCGTTGGATAGTCGTACGGATAAACTTATTGCTACCGGCAAAAAAGCGCTTCTGATGCGGGGCAAAGAAAATGAACGGGTTCGTACGGTGCGACCATTACGTAGTGGAGTAATTGCCGATTTTTCCGCTTGCGAACTAATGATACGTAGTATGATTAAAATGGTTCCTGCAAGACAACGTTTGTTCTCACCTACATTGAAAATAGTAGTATGCATTCCTTCGGGAAGCACGGAAGTCGAAATTCGTGCAGTACGTGATTCGATGGAACATGCCGGTGCCCGGGAGATTTACCTGATTTATGAACCAATGGCTGCTGCTATCGGAATAGGTCTCGACGTAACTGCTCCCAACGGATGTATGATTGTTGATATAGGAGGTGGTTCAACCGAGATTGCCGTGATTTCGTTGGGGGGAATTGTTTCCAATAAATCTATCCGTATGGCCGGCGATGATTTAACCGACGATATTATTGAATTTATGGGACGCATGCACAATATCAAAGTGGGCGAATATACAGCCGAAATGATTAAAATTCATGTGGGTGCTGCCCTGACTGAGCTTGAAAATCCTCCCGAAGACTATATAGTTTATGGGCCAAATAGAATGACTGCTCTGCCTATGGAAGTGCGTGTTTCCTATCAGGAAATTGCCCATTGTCTGGAGAAATCAATTTCTAAAATTGAATCTGCCGTGCTAAGCGCTATGGAACAAACACCTCCCGAACTATATAGCGATATTGTAAAAACCGGTATTTACCTGGCAGGTGGTGGTGCATTACTTCGTGGTCTGGATAAACGACTGACAGACAAGCTTAATATTCCGTTTCATATTGCCGAAGACCCCTTGCTCGCAGTAGCACGCGGTACAGCTATTGCTTTAAAAGATATAGGCAAATACCCATTTATGATGAGATAAGGGTTTCGAAATTCAAAGCCCAAAACCAGCAAGCCCCGAAGGGGTGATGTTGGTTTTGCATAGGCTGAAAGCTTATGCATTGAAAAATGAATCTTCATAAGCATTGGATTTTTCCCATTGCTTTCAACATACATCTTCTATCACAATAGGATTTTTCCATTGCCTTCGATATACATCTCCCATAGCAATGGATTTTTCCCATTGCTTATGATATACATCTTCCATAGCAATGGGTTTTACCCATTGCTAGTTATACATCGCCCCCTTGGGGCTTGTATTGCACAAAGAATGAGATGATTATTTTTCAATCCATAACATAACGTTCGTCGTACTCCACCTTGTATTGCCACATAAATTTCCGAAACTCAGTTTGGTATTCAGTCTTTTGGTGGTGGATGTGTTGGTTTTCGATATAAGCTATCACTTTATCTACCGCACCGGGACTTACCGAAAAGGCGGCATATCCATCCTGCCAGTAAAAATTGGATAACGACTCATCTTTTGTTTTATACCATTTCGATGAATGAGACTTGATCGTCTCTACCAGCTTCATCAGCAACACTTTTTGAGATAACATACACAACACATGTACATGATCGGTATAACCACCTACTTTGATGGGTGTGCAACCAAGATCTGCACACACTGCGGCCAGATAAGCATGCAATTCCGATTCATAAGGCGGATAAATAAAAGGCTGCCGATATTTAGTGCTACACACTATATGCACATAATTCTTGACTAAGGACTGTGGCATAATTCATTGATTTATCCTGTTTTCCGCATTGGGACACCTTATAAAAAGTCGACTATTTTATAAAGTTCCGCTTGCTCATCATCCATTTGTAAAAGGATTGATTTGGTATGCTTAGTTTGCGGGAGCATATAAGTTATTTGA
>Ga0302170_10000066_pt1 | contig 36703 bp, 26 predicted proteins | sample I_Fen_N2_1_FD_193492 | JGI IMG/M metagenome (GOLD analysis project Ga0302170, IMG submission 193492) | Peat permafrost microbial communities from Stordalen Mire near Abisko, Sweden - I_Fen_N2_1 | ecosystem: Environmental > Terrestrial > Soil > Wetlands > Permafrost | place: Sweden: Abisko...
AAAGGATAAAAAGGATTATTCTGAATTTGGCTCAAGCCAGTTTCTCTTCGCTCATAATTTGTTGCAAATAGAGTAAAGAAAACCTGTTGGCGGAATTAAATTCTTAAAAAACTGATAGCTAAAAAGTAGCAGATATCTTTGGCTTTTAGCATGTTAGTGGTTGCAAAGCTAACAAGATACAATCTCAGTATGCACAACTTATATGCAATATCCGCTAAATGTATTACATGATTGTAATACATTTAGGTCTACTTACTTAGCGGGTTCTATTTCATGCTAGTGAAACCTTTTCATAACATAAAAATAGTTCAATCGTACCTGAAATAATTGATTATATAGTAAATAAAATAAGCTTTATAACCCAACTATTAGAATGCGATGTTTCTTATTCAGACCGTCAGTTTGTTCATACAAATTTGACATATAGATATTTATACTGACAATTGTTCCTTTGCAATCGTTAGGTTATCTTTATTTTTACATAGAATAATTATTTATAATATTTACTTACTGAATTCTCTTGAACATGAGTTGTTTTCCCATGAGCAAAGCCATAAGATAGGTTTATAAGAATGTGATTGGAAGTACACATATCACCATTATAGACCGTCTGTGCAAGTTAAGTATACATTAATTTAATTCCGCGAACGGGTTAAAGAAAGATCATATAAACGAAAAAGCAAGAAAATGAAAAATGAATTAGAAAACTTCATTCCACTTTCAAGGAAAGTAGGGACTAAATTGTATGAGAGCCCTCAGATAAGGATTATCACTTTGGAGACAGAGGGCCTAATGGCTAATAGTGGTATTATTGTCAAGCAAACCTACTCTTCGGTATCTATAGAAAATGAAACATCATCTACTACTCCAAGATAGTCTTTAATATTAATATTAAAAATTGTATAGATTATGATAAAACAAACAAAATAAACAATATTACCAATAATAAGTGAAGTAAGCAAAAGTATGTACGAAGCTCCTGAGACGCTTCGTCTGCAAGTAGAAACAGAAGGCGGTTTTGCCGATTCGCTAAATGGCATTCCGAGCGGCTCTATCGTAGTGCAAGATTGGACTTATACTAATAACACTGATGACAGTGACACTTGGAATTAAACCGATAAGCATTGTAGCTTATTAACGCAATCAATTTAAAAATAACAATTATGAGAAACCATATTTTAATTATGTTTTCGTTGGCAGTTTGCCTGTTATCGGCCTGCTCGGAGAGTGATTACGGTAGCGATCCGGTAACCAAAGATAAATCTTCCAAAAGTATGTGCATCGGCGTATCTCTACCCTCTAGCACTACGCGTGTAACAGAAACGGCTGATGCTACAAAAGGTCTGATTACCGCATGGGAGAGCACGGACGCGATCCAAGTCTTCCACAAGTACACCAATAACGCAGCGGTAGGTACGATACAAGACTTTACGTTCACTTCTACAGCAGCAGGCACCAGCACAACCTTTGCATACAGCGGAGCAAGCGAATATTCATTTACCCCCAGCAATTCATTGTAATGCCTTCAATGCCATTCCCACTGCGGGCAATTACACCCAGACGTATAATTCATCGAACGACAACTTTACATTGTATCTCAGTGGTTACGACTCTCAAGACGGCACGGTAACCAATCTGAGGAATTACGATGCCATGTATGGTGTTTCCTTTGTTGGCGGTGACGGCACTCCTGCGGCTGTGACAATGAACCACCTTACTTCGGTTCTCCGTTTCGACCTGTCAAACGCGGCCTTTACCGATACATTAACCAGTGTGAACTTTGCCTATACAGCTTCTTCAGGCAGCAGTCTTCTGCCTGCTTCGGGAAGTTTTACGTTGAGCAATATAGGCACGCTCACCACGGGCACCTTAACCGGTGCTATGAGTTGGACGGTGGGCAATGTAGCTGCCTCTTCGGGCATAGCTCCTGTTTATCTGATGACCTTTCCCGATCAGCGCAGCGGCACGCTCACCATTACAGCTACTGACTCTAACGGGAATGCTTACTATCGTGAAATAACATTAAGCGGCCTTTCACTGACTTCTGGCAGAATGAAAGCCTATAAGGTAACATTGAGTTCAGTGCCAACAACTACTACTTATTCTTTTAAATATTATCAGTGGGATGCTACGGATGAATATCCTACCACATACAATACCATCACTTCCGGTGTTGCCACAAACAGTTGCAAGAATTGTCCGACTTACGATCAGATTCAAATGTACATAGGTGCAGGTGCTTATTGGGATAGCACTACTCCCTGGAAAGATGCTTCCGGTACTACTTACACGGGTGGTATTTGGTTGAAGAAAAAAGCCTATATCAGTGGCTTTGATGCGGAAACGGCAACTAAGAGTTATTCTGCTACACCTATGCAAGGTGTTCCTACTGATATCAGTGAATATTTCTTCCTCCCTGCTGCCGGGCTCAAGCTTAGTAGCGGTGTAAGCTCTGTGGACAGCTTTGGCGACTATTGGTCGTCTACGCCTAGCAGCAGTACTACTTATGTTATTGCTAGCACCCTCAATTTCAATAGCAGTTTTGTAGGTGTCAGCAGCGAATATCGTGAAAGCGGTTTGTGTGTGTGGTCCGTGCAGTAGTGTCTTCTCATAAGAATGAGCGCAGCGCATTCGAGTTATTTGATTTATTTTTCGGGGCTCAACCCCAGGACTCATTACCGCCTAAGGCGGTTTTTACAATCAACAACAACAATAGAAACATATCCTACAGAACTAATAAGAGATCTACAAGCTCTGTCTCTTGTCTTTTCCGGTATTGCCAATGAAGAATACTCCTGTATTGCCAAGTTTAATAAAGCCAATAGCCGTATCTCTCATTGGTGCGAAGAGTTAATAGGCTGCAAAGAAGCCCCTCAAGAAGCAAAAACATACCTGATATTTTGATTGTCTGCCTGTTGCAACGAAATAACTTGTGAAACTCTATAAAAAGAGTATGCCGACTGATCCAGTCGGCTAGTTCTATATATACAAACAATTCCTAAAAATAATAAAAATGGAAAATGAAAGTAATGTAAGCGAAAGCACGTACGAAGCTCCTGAGACGCTTCGTATGCAAGTAGAAACCGAAGGCGGTTTTGCGGGTTCTTTAAATGAGACTCCGAGCGGCTCTACCGCAGTGCAAGATTGGAGTTATACCACTGACACCGGTGACAGTGACACTTGGAACTAAGTCGATAAGCATTGTAGTTTATTAAACACAAAAAACAACAACAATTATGAGAAACCATGTTTTAATTCTGTTTTCGTTGGCAGCTTGCTTGTTATCCAGCTGCTCGGAGAGTGATTACGGAAGTGATCCGGTAACCAAAGACACTTCTTCCAAAAGTATGTCTATTAACGTATCTCTGCCCTCTGGTACTAAGCGTGTAACAGAAACGGCTGATGCTATAAAAGGTCTGATTACCACATGGGAGAGCACAGACGCCCTCCAAGTCTTCCACAAGTACACCAATAACGGAACGGCAGGTACGATGCAAGGCTTTACGTTCGCTTCTACAGCAGCTGGCACCAGCACAACCTTTGCATACAGCGGAGCAAGCGAATATTCATTTACCCCAGGCAATCCATTGTATGCCTTTAACGCCCTTCCCATTGCGGGCAATTATACCCAAACATACAACTCATCGAACGACAACTTTACATTGTCTCTCAACGGTTACGACTCTCAAAACGGCACGGTGGCCAATTTGAGGAGTTATGATGTCATGTACAGTGTTTCTTCCGTTGGCGGTGACGGTACTCCTGCCGCTGTGACAATGAACCACCTTACTTCGGTTCTTCGTTTCGACTTGTCAAATGTGGCCTTTACCGGTACATTAACAAGTGTGAACTTTGCCTATACAGCTTCGTCAGGCAGCAGTCTTCTGCCCGCTTCAGGTAGTTTTACGCTGAGCAATACAGGCACGGTAACCACCGGCACATTGACCGATGCTACGAGTTGGACGGTAAGCAACGTGGCTACCTCTTCGGGCACAGCTCCTGTTTATTTGATGACCTTTCCCGACCAGCGAAGCGGTACGCTCACCATTACAGCTACCGACTCTAACGGTAATGATTACTACAGGAAAATAACATTAAGCGATTTTTCACTGACTTCGGGCAGTATAAAAGCCTATAAGGTAACATTAAATCCGATAACAACTTACTCTTTGAAATATTACCAGTGGGATGCTACGGGTGAATATCCTGCCGCATACAGCACCTCTAAAAGCGCAGCCGTCAACAGTTGTAAGGACTGCCCAACTTACGATCAGATTGAAATGTACATAGGCGCAGGTGTTTATTGGGATAGCACCACTCCCTGGAAAGATGCTTCTTCTGGTACTGTGTATACAGGTGGTATTTGGTTGAAGAAAAAAGCATATATCAGTGGCTTTGATGCGGGAACGGCAACTAAGGGTGGACCTGTTATACCTACGGAGGGTGTTCCTACTGATACCAGTGAGTATTTCTTTCTGCCAGCTGGTGGGGGCACGTTTTTCGACGGTGCAGTCAGTGTGGGCAGCTGCGGCTACTATTGGTCGTCTGCGCCTGTCAGCGGTATCGATTACACCGATTACGCTTACAGCCTAGAATTCTTTAGAGATAATGTTTACCTCTACGGCAACGACAACTGCGTCGCCGGTTTGTGTTTGTGGCGGGTACAGTAGCGCTTTCTCTTTAGAATAAGCACAATGCATTCGATTTATTTCCCGGGGTAGGGACCCCGGGAATTATTACCGCTGTAGGCGGTTTTTTACAAAAAAACAATGTCAAAAACAAAAAAAATCTAGCAATGGAGGAAACTAATATCTACCTATATAAAAAGGTGTGTTTTGCTAGGTATATCAACAATATGCTTATCTGAAAAGATACAAAAAAGATTATTGCTGTCATACTATTATCGCACACTCAAAGCATCTACTGCCACCGGCCCTGAACCACGATTGACAATGCTAATCGTATGTTTGCCTGAAGTCAGACCTGATATATCACAGACCACTTGTTTTGCCTGACGTGTTCCAATGATAGACAAATCCGCTGTTGCACGGGTTTTGGCATCAATCTGAACTTCCATTTTTCCCGATCCGGATTCTTTTGGTGCGATTACCTTAACACTAGTTCCTGTGAACGAGCAACTCCAGATATCCCCAGGTGTATCACTGGTAGTTAGATCGTTGTTGAAATCTCCTGTTCCCAGGTTGCATCGACGTAACCATCCGGGGGCTTTTGCTCTGGGGTCATCGTCATTGATCCAGCCTTTGTCGTGTGTAATACGTAGAACACGACATTTCGAAGCCAACGACTTATCGGTAATTTCAGGCAGTATTTGCGGCAATCTTTCAGGTGTTACGGTCAGCCCTTTGTCATCCTGAACAAACGCCATTGGAATATCAGAGCCTAGCAATTCAACTTTGGACACTTTAACCTGTACCACAACGACACAAAGGAGGAAGGGCGGTATATCAGATTCCTTTTTCTCTACCACTTTTGAAATAATCAATAGCAAACAATACCTGGAAGCGACTGTCTAAAGCAATACTATCTTGGGCTTCAATTCGGGCATTGCCTTCCATGTTTGATTATCCTAAACACAAATAAATCTGAAAATTCGGATCTTGAGAAAAGGCACTGATGCTGAGCATAAGTAAACCTAGAATTACTTGCAATTCTGTTTCCATTTTTAATAATTTGTTTTGATTATTTGTCTAATTTATCTATTAGTTTTAATTATTTACATTCTTTTTCATCAAATCTTCCAAATTATTTACCGGACGTTCTAAATCATAGGGTATTGGCATTTTGCTGAATTGTTGAAAATATAGCAAACAAGCGTCTTTCCAAACCTGCGCATTAACGGATTGACTACGAAGCTTACTTTGAACCGCCGTAAATCGCTCTGCATCAACATAGGGCTGGACTTTATCCCATATTTTCTGAAACTGACGAACTTGCTGTAATCCGGAATCGTATTTATAACACATTTCATCCCACAATGTACGTCCACTCTTCATTCTATAATTCCATGAGACATGATGAAACCAAAGTAAATCCGCTTCAGGACATGTCTGTATATTATTAAAAAGAGAACGTAAAGGCTCATGATACTGACTGGTTGCATCACTACCTGTCAGGCTACGATTAAACCCAATCCCGGCAGAATCGGCCTTATGAAAATACGGAGGTGTCCAGTCTTTTCTCGTATTTTTTGGTGCCCACCACGGCCCCGGGCCATAGTGCACATTGGCCGCCATAATATGATGCAATCCGAGAGGTGTCATATAATTTACCGCAGCCTCACGACTCTGAAGCATCAACTGCGTTACAGGAATTAAAAAATCATCTTTCCATTCAGTACCTTCCCATGTCGCTTGCCTAAAAGTGAGTTGAAGCCACTCATTTGCTATTTGCTCACTGGTTAGTTTGTCATTCCACGCCAAACGACCAAATGCATACCAGTTCGACTGGGCAAAGTCGTGTCCGCACCAGTTGCTGTCAAGTCCAATATTGGATACACCAGCAATGGCTGTATGTTTTTGAGGAAAAATCCTTCCATCGGTACAACGGGCAACAGTACTTCCTTCTCCTTCCTGATAAGTATCGCTTTTCAAAAACTCTTCCCACATGGGAGCCAGGTAGACCAAATGCGTAGAATGCCCCAGATATTCCTGCGTTATCTGTACTTCAGGCATAATTGAGGTTTTTTTCATAGCGCCAAACAAGGGACTAAATGGTTCACGTGGTTGAAAATCGATCGCTCCGTTTTTTACCTGAACAATAACATTGTCGCGAAATTTCCCGTCCAAAGGCATAAATTCATTATAGGCCTGCTTGGCTCGGTCTTCGTCAGAGGTGCTATAAACAAACGCTCTCCACATCACAATTCCGCCGTATGGTTTGAGAGCATCAGCCAGCATATTTGCTCCATCGGCGTGTGTACGACCATAATCCTGTGGGCCTGGCTGTCCTTCACTATTTGCTTTAACCAGAAAACCGCCAAAATCGGGAATCAGACTATAAATTTCTTTTGATTTCTCTTTCCACCATTTCGCAACTTCGGGATTTAACGGATCAGAATTTTTTAGTCCACCTATCATAGCCGGAGATGAAAATTTAATGGACAAATAAACTTTTATGCCATAGGGACGAAATATTTCAGCAATGGATTTGACCCGCTTAAGAATATCTGAAGTAAGCATATCGGGGGATGCATTCACATTATTGAGCACCGTTCCGTTTATACCTATCGAAGCATTTGCCCGGGCATAGTCTTTCCAAAGCTGTCTTTCCAACTCAGTAGGCTTGGACAAATTCTTTTCCTTTCCCCAGAAAATGGAATTTCCGGCGTAGCCTCTTTCGATTGTTCCATCCAGATTATCCCAGTGATTCAGCATTCGAATTTCGTAGGAGGGATTGTAGACTACTTTCTCTATAGGCTCCCCAGTTTTCTGACAGCGTAAAAGCTCATACGTTCCATATAAAATCCCAAGATCGGTATTGGCTTGTATATTATTGGAAGTCAATTTAAATCCATCTCTTTTAATGGTTTTATCTTTTTTCAAAGAGAAAATCACTATAGCATTTTCTGTCCCCCGCCAGCCTTGCAGAAGTTCTAATTTTGCGATACTTATAGTTGGAGAACTTGAACTACATAATATCTTGACCGATGCCGTACTTTTACCTCGAAGCCACAAACCATGTCCATCCTCAGCTTTGGCCAAGGGACAAATGCTCAGAGTTCCGTCCGATAAAGTGATGTTGACTTCCTCTAAACTCTTTTTATGATTTTTAAACACCTGCCCCTGACAAAAAACAGGAATCAAACAGATTATTAATAAATACCTTAGCTTCATATAATTTTATTTTTTAATAGAATTTATTTTAAAACATATTAGTTTGTAATCACATCTATTTCAGCATATCCTGCTACATCATCTCCATAAGCGTTGCTTAAAGCCCGAAGTTTAATATAACGTGCGTTAATAGGAGTAAAAGATTTGATTTGCCACACTGGGTTGTTTTTAATATTCGAGAATTCACCTTCGCTAACAAGCTTCCAATCTATGTTTGTTTCTGAAATACCGTTATTTTCTGAAATATATATCTGATAATTTGTTACTATACCAGCACTCCATCTATTTTGATCCGGAAGGTATTTAAAACCGCGCAAATTATAGGTTTTACCCAAATCGATTACCAAATCAATGGGCATTTTTTTATCGCGCTGGTGGTATACTGTATTCGGATTTCCATCAATAAGGAATTTTGTATTTTCATCGCTTATTCCTACTATCTTCCAATCATTTCGAGAAATATCAAATTTTTCCTGAGAAACAGGGCTACTTTTCCCGGAAGCCGGGTCACAAGCGATGGCTTTTACTTCTATCTTACCCTTGCTTTTAATAGGACCAGAATACAATGCCGATTTTGGCGTCGGTTCGCTACCATCTAAGGTGTAATAAAGATATGGACCGATATCATTGGACGAAATTAAAATATCACCGGTATTACTCCTTAAAATAACAGGAGCATCGAGGATGGAAGGGGCATCGTAAATGCCTATATTGGAAATCACGGGACATGCTTTTGAATCGATTATATTGATTCGAACTTTCGAAGCATTGACACTCGGAAACCTAAGAATACGTTTATACCCGATGGTGGTAGCTTTGGCAATCTCTTTCCAGGCACCATCAACAAAAACTTCAAGGGTGAAGGCTTTTACGCGCTGTCCCAACCGGATATATTCCTGAATCAGCAAACGGTTGAATAAGGTTGGTTTGCCTAAATCTATGGTTAATGAAGCATTTTTGACGGTATCATCGGTAGCCCAATAAGTATCTTTATTATTATCTATGGCCATAACCGCCCCAAATTTCTTTGCATTTCCACGAACATTGGAAGCTTCAGTATTCTTTTTTTTGGCAAGATTTTTCGCAAATGATTCCTTTACCAATTTGGCAAAATCAAGAGCTGATTTTTCGTCGTTGGGATGGATAAGTCCGTTTGGCATTATTGGAAAATTGAGCAGGAATGAACCATTACGTCCTATGGAGTTATAATAAGATTCCATCAACACAGGTACCGTTTTCACCATTTTATCTTCACTAGGATGATAGAACCACTCTGGTCGAATGGAGGTATTCACCTCGGCAGGCACCCATGAGTTCCCATTTTCAAGTCCAAAATGTAACATCTCCCAAGGCACATCGCCAGTATTATTCAGTAAACTCCAATTGGTTTCACCGACATAGCCAGCTTCAGTTCCAACCCAGCGAAGATCACCCCGATCGCCGCCATCATTCCATATCACGATATTCGGCTGTAACTTACGGATTAATGCATAAGTATTTTTCCAGTCGTAATAGGTAGTACGATCAATTCTACGGGTTTCATTAGCCCCGCCATAATATCCGTCGCCTCCATTGGCTCCATCGAACCACACTTCAAATATTGGACCGTAATTGGTGAGAAGTTCTGTAAGTTGATTACGAAAATAGGTGATGTATTCCGGCTTCCCGTAATCCTTACTATTTCTATCCCAAGGAGATAAATAAATGCCTAATTTCAAACCGTATTCTTTACATGCATCGGCCATTTCGCGAACCATATCACCTTTTCCATTCTTCCATGGGGCATTTTTCACAGAATATTCGGTATATTTTGAAGGCCATAAACAAAATCCACAATGGTGTTTAGCTGTAATGATAATCCCTTTCATGCCTGCCTCTTTGCATATGCGCGCCCACTGACGACAATCAGATTTTTCAGGATTAAAAAGCTTGACATCTTCGTTTCCAAAACCCCAGGATTGATCGGTGTATGTATTCAACGAAAAATGGATAAACGAATAGTATTCCATTTCCTGCCAGCGCATTTGGTTTTCAGAAGGAACAGGGCCACAAGCCGCAGGAGCTTTTGTTTGGGCAAAACTTGTGGCTATAGAAAAAACAGGAAAAATAATTAAATATAAAAAATGCTTATTCATAATATTTTGTTTTAGACTGAGGTTTGTATAGCGGAATCGAGAAATTATTATTCTAAACTTTAAGAAACTCCCCGCCGCAAGTAGCGGGGCGTCAGGGAAGGAAAATTTGCCCAAATCGATTAAAAGCAATCACTAAATATTATAGTTTAATCAGGTTCACAAAGTAAACATCATTTTCACGAAAGTTCATTTCTTTAAGTAACGGATTTCCGTTTTTTTCTTCTCTGCAAACGCCCATATCATCGTTAATAGTGTACTTGAGGCAATCTTTATTACTATCATTTTATAATGCATTTTGTTTTGTTGCTTGTTTTTCAATAATGTGAAATAGCTACCAAATCCCTATTGTACCTCAATGTTTATTTCACCTGAATCTAAGCCCTTTGCTTCAGCTTTCAGCGTAATTGCTCCTGTTTTTACTTCTTTTGAAGGTCGGAGAATAACAAGCGCCTGACCCCGAAATGTATTACACCCCGAATTATTAAAACTCTCCATGTCGGTAGGACAAGCATTCCCCGAACCCGCAATTTCGCCTACTCCTGAAACAGTAAATGTAACAGGAATGCCTGCATTAGGAATTAGATTGCCCTCGGCATCAGTTATTTCAACCTTAACGTATGACAAGTCGTTACGGCTGGCTTTTATGTTAGACCTGTCGGCTGTAAGCTTAATTTTTGCAGGAGCTCCTGTTGTTCTTAGTTCTTTTGAAGCTACTTCTATACCATTATTCAAAGCTACGGCTTTTAAAATACCCTGTTCGTATGGAACTTTAAAAGTGACAGTTAAGCCACTGTTGTCGCTGACAGGTTTCTCAGCAATGATTTTACCATTAAGTTCAATTCTGACCGCCTGACATTTTGAAAATACTCTTACATACATCATTTTACCTTCACTCCCAGCCCAATTCCAACTCTGATATTCGTCGGGCCATCCCCAATAGCTGTAGGTTTCTATCATTCCTTCGGGAACTGGCGCATGAACCATCATTTCAAGTTTGCTGTTGTTCCAAACCACATCCCGGTAAAGCAATTGCGGTTTTTTAAAACCACAAAGATCAATATCACCGCAGAAAGCGTTGAACCATGGCCAGGGTTTTAATCCAACCCGCTGAACTTCTTTTAGGTTGTAAGAGGTAACACCGCAACCCGTTTCGCCCAGATAATCCATGGCTGTCCAAACAAAATCTCCAATTACCCACGGATTCTTTTCAACCTGATTCCAATAAGCAAAAGACTCTGCCGGATACGATTCCGTGGCAACCATAATTCTTTCGGGAAATTCAGCATGATCCGCCTCATACTGATTATTCAAATAATTATACCCGCCAACATCCAAATCGGAATAGGCTTGAGCGGTAGTTGACCATTTCTGCCCCCAATGATCCCAGAATGAACAGATGGCTTCGGTGACCGGTCGGGTTGAATCCAGCGCATGAACTTCTTTTACCAGTTGTTTTCTTATGACAAAACCCAAAGAATCTGCCCGTTCATTTATTTCATTACCAACACTCCACAGAATAACCGAAGGATGGTTTCTGTCGCGATGAATCACAGACTTAAGATCTTTTTTCCACCACTCTTTAAAATACAGATGATAATCCTCAGGATTTTTAGGTCTTTCCCACATATCGAAAGCTTCATCGAGCACGAGTACGCCGTTACGATCACAAGCATCAAGAAATTGCTGAGAAGGCGGATTGTGGCTAGTACGTATGGCATTAAAACCATAAGCTTTCATTAATTGCACACGCCGTTCCTCAGCACGATCAATGGTTGCCGAGCCCAGAAAGCCATTATCATGATGCATACAACCACCTTTTAGTAAAACCTTTTTTCCATTTAAAGTGAATCCGGTTTTTGCATCAAAATGAATGGTTCGTACACCGAAAATTGTACTGACTTTATCTGAAACAATGCCATCTGCCAACAACCTTATTTCTGCGGTGTATAGATCAGGTGTTTCAACCGACCATAATTTAGGATCTGAGATGCTGATGGATTGAATAAATTCTTCACTGCCGGATGCTATAGTTTTAGGCTGTGATTCAACTGTTTGCACCGTTTTTCCATCGGGATCTATGATGTTAATCAAAAGCTTTGAAACCGTACTTTTGCCCGAATTATTTTCAACTTCCGAAGAAATTTTCACAACGGCATTGTTTTCAGAAATACGCTCTGTGTTAACGCAAATTCCATTTTGAGCAATGCACACAGCTTGTTTCTGAATAAGCCAAACGTGCCTATAGATACCAGAGCCACTGTACCAACGTGAATTTTTCCCTTCATTTTTTACTTTAACTGCAATCACATTGGGCTTGCCTGCTGAATTAAGAAAATTGGAAATATCGTAATAAAAAGCAGTATAACCATAAGGATGGTTACCCAAAAACTTACCGTTAACCCATACATCACTGTTCATATAAACACCATCAAAACTGATGATGGTGCTTTTATACTTTCCCTTTGGATTCAAAGTAAACGTTTTACGATACCATGCCACTCCGCCAATAGTATAACCGGTGGCTGTAGTACCTATACTTTCTTTCGAAAATGGACCTATTACCTTACCTGCTTCTTGTCCGGGTAGATTTTCTATGCTCCAGTCGTGGGGTAAATCAATATCACGCCACTTTTTATCATTAAAAGATGGTTTCTCGCTTCCCTTAGCATCTCCCAAACAGAACTTCCAATTGCTATCGAAGAGTTGTGGGTCTTGTGTATTTTCCTGCGCCTTGAGATTTAGAGTACAGACTAACAGAAATAAACATGTTATTGACAAAGATTTCAAATATTTCGACATGGTTTTCAATTTAATTATTAATAATTTTATCGTACAATCAGAGCATCTACAGCTACTGGCCCGGGACCGAGATTGACTATATTAATCGTATGCTTGCCTGAAGTAAGACCTGAAATTTCGCTAACCACTTGTTGTGATTTACGTGTTCCAATGATGGATAAATCCGCTGTCTCACGGGTTATACCATCAATCTGAATTTCTATTTTTCCTGCTCCCTCTTCTTTTGGTGCGATGACAGAAACGCTTCTACCTGTAAACAAACAACTCCAGACATCGTCAGGCGTATCGCTGGTAGTAAGATCGTTATTAAAATCGCCAGTGCCCAAATTACATTTACGAAGCCATCCTGTAGCTTTTACACCGGGGTCATCGTCATTAAACCAGCCTTTGTCGTGGGTAATACGCAGAACACGGTACCTCGAAGCCAACGACTGATCGGTAATTCCGGGCAGCATTCGAATCGACCCTTCACACTTAATTGTCAGACATTTATCATCTTGAACAAACTTTAGTGGAAGGTTGGAACCCAGCATTTCAACTTTGGACACTTTACCTAAGGTTGTACCCCCGGCACGAAGCGCAGAAAGAGTTACCGGGCTACCATCCCACTCCAAAAGCGTAGCATAAACATGACCTTGGTTGCGGGTATATAAGACATTACTATCACCATAAACTTCATAAGGGCGTGAACCGTACACCGCTTCTCCGTTTATTTTCAACCAGGTACCAATGTCTTTACAAATGCGAATAAGCTCAGGATCAAGGTCTCCACGTCCATGTTGAGTGAGATTGAGCAACATGGTACCGTTGCGCGAGACGTTCTGCATCAATAGACCAATTACTTCTTTCGCATTCTTGTATTTCTGCCCGGTCATGTAGTGCCATTCAGTAATGCTTGTTTCTGTCTGGAAAGAATAAGCGGTTATCTGCGATTCGATGATGGCTTCGGTACTCTTAACCAAAGAACGGTCAACAAGGGGAAGTAGTTCAGGATTGTTTTGGAAACTATTATATCGTCCACCAACTGCCTTAAGGTTAATCACAACATCCATCTTTCCATTATTCCATTGTAAAGATTTATTGTAGTAATTCGCAGTCAATGACGGAGCAAGAAAACCAAGCCCCATGTGCACTCCCAAATCAACTTGGGAGTCGCCTGCGTGTTCGTCAAAGTAAATTATATCGGGATGATACTTAGTAATAGCATCATCTACCCTCCACATAAACTGGTTGGCAAAAGGTGAAAGCAAAGGGTCTTTGATATCGTGTTTCGGGCCGTAAAGATCCACCGGATCCATGCCTTCCCACCATTTTCCTTTTCCATCATAAATTGTTTGAAGTGCATCGTAAGGTACACCTTGTTTCTCTCCGGTTTTATCACTTGCGTATCGTACCGGCATAAACTGTCCCCAGGTTCGTCCCGGAGTGTTGTGAAAACCAATGCCAAAACGCAATCCGTGCCTACGGGCAATCTTTTCCCAAGTCCCGACAATATCTTGCTTGGGGCCAACATTAACCGAATTCCAGGGCTGATATGTTGAATTCCAACAATCGAAGTTATCATGATGAACCCCCATTGCCATAAAGTAACGGGCTCCCATTTCGACGTACAAATCCATTAGCTCTTCAGGTTTCCATTTATCAATGACCCAGTTGTGGCAAATGTCTTTATAGCCATATTCCGATGGGTGTCCAAAGTTCTTGAGGTGGTATTCATACTGCTTGTCGCCTTGCATATACATGCCGCGCGCGTACCAATCACCCTGTTCGGGCATTGACTGCGGATCCCAATGCGCCCATGCACCAAATTTTGCCTCACGCCACCATTCCGGAACAGTATAATTCCGGCTTAAACCCTCCCAGTCGGCAGGAAAAGGACCATCAGCAATGGGTAAAGGCGGCAAATTCCAAATATCGGGTGGTAATCCCAAATCACCATTTCCAATAATGATTTTATCAACATTCGCCTCCACATCATTATCAGCCAAACTGATGGTCAGTGTAGCCTGACTTGGAATCGCAATATCGATGATTGAATAAAGAAACGATCCGGAGAGAACTCCCGATGAATGAATATTCACCTTTCGCACCGGTCGATTGTTGACTGCAATACTGATAGTACCAACCGATACTGAAGCGTAGCGAATGGCCAACTTACTGGCTGCCGGCATACTGGAAAACGTTACGCCTTCGCCCGGCTTACTCAAACAAACCACCTTTCCATTTGATGCATCGTTATCCATCATTTTTGAAGCACTGCTAAGAAATTTGGCAGCTTCGGCCTCAAACGTTTTCAGTTCAGATTTATCTCTTATATTGGTGTTCGTTAATGGTTGCTGAAAGGTCTTATTATCTCCTTGAGCTAAGCTATTTACGGAACAACCTGTTATAATTATAACTGCGATGGTCAAAAATTTAAAAAACATCTTCATAGTATTATAATTCAATTTATCATCGAGCATTCCCACCACTTACCCTTGCTATCAGCTGGTTTTGGATTGCCATAAAAAGGCTACTGCCAAAAGCAGTTTATATTTTGAGTATTAAAGTAAAAAAAAGGATATCAAAAAAAACGTTTCATTTTTACTTATTAGCTCTTAATAATCTGACATAGTATACTTTACCTGCCGTATTTCCTGATAATGCCTTGAATTTCACGCGAACAAATTCTTTTCCCTTCAGCATCGCATCAGGAATCAGATATTCGACATTTTGAAATTTATTTTGCTTCCATTTGTTGGAAATGTTTTCAGTTATCAGTTTTTGATCGTCGATGTAAATATCAAAAGATCTATTTCCGTTCTCAGCACCCCAATATCTAACCATCAGGCTTAGACCTGTTTCTTTACCGGTGGCAAGTTTGTAGCTAAAATAGCCTTCGTTGCCAGCTTCGCGCCAAAGCTCATTCATAAAGTTACCTGTGAAAGAGTTTTGCCTTTCCATGACATGATCAACTTCTGGTTGTTGTTCCCCGGATGCAACAAAATCAATGGTTCGTTTCTGAAGTTCCATCTTTTCATTTTCAATATTCGAAATCGAATCCATGTACGATTGATATCCCAAATTAGTAAGAGCCATCCAGTACATCATATATCTTGAATCGTGGATTTTAAAAAATGGTTCTAATGTTATCTGATCTATAGGATTAATCATTTTAACATTAAGAGTAAAATTCAGCGGTTTATCTTTAACAGGCACTAACTTGTCAGCAATATTTTTAATATCGTCTTCCACTAAAATCGGAGCTTTGTCGATTGGAAGCTTTTGTCCACCCGGAAATTGTCCGAAACGACTGTCATCGGCTATCAAACCCCTTAAATCTTCGGTTCCTGTCTTGGCACCAAGCAAAATTGGTCCATGCATGAATGCAATGTATTGAGACACGTTGGGCAGATATTCGATGGCGTTATGCATCGGAAGCTTAATTTCCACGACATCACCTTTTTTCCAGTTTCTGCTAATACACACAAATGAAGATGGATGATTAGTGTAAGCAACACTCTTGCCATTTACGGTAATCTTTAATGCGCCATCGTTCACCCAAGCAGGATAGCGAACCATTAATTTGATTTTAGCACCACCTTCTGTTACGGTTAGTTTTGATTTTTCCTCGTAAGGAAGCGTGGTTTCTTGTTTAAATTTAATCTTCTTTTCTTTCCAATTGAGCTCAGAGGCAATAAAAAGATTTAAAAATAATGAATCATTTGAATGAGTGTAGATCATTTGATTGTACTTAGCATGATTTTCCATACCAGTACCAACGCAGCACCACATGGCTTCATTGGGTGCAGAATAAGCTCTGTAATGTCGTGGTCTGGCCGAAGTAAAATACACATAACCTCCGTGTTCAGGATGTTGGCTGGAAAGGATATGGTTGAATATCGTTCTTTCATAGTAATCCACATATTTAGCCTCCGGATTTACTCTAAACAAATCCTCGGTTAATTTCAACATATTGTTCGAGTTACATGTTTCAGGACCATCCACATCATTGACATAATCACTACAAGATTCTGCGCTTGGAAAATGTTCTCTTCTACTATTTCCACCTAAAGCCAAAGTGCGGTTTGTTGTTACAGTTTCCCAAAAGAAACTACCTGCTTTTCCAAATTTCTGATCATGACTAAGCTCTGCGATTCTTTCAAAACCAATGACTTTTGGTATTTGAGTGTTTGCGTGTTTGTTATCCAGATTGTCCACTCCTTGCGACATCGGATCAAGAATCATATTGTGAGAGTAGCGCTTAGCAGCTGTCAGGTATTTCTGATCTCCTGTCATCTGGTAAGCATCGGCAAACATTTCGTCCATCCCCCCATGTTCCATGTTAAGCATGGATTGCATCTGCTCATCGGTAAGGGCAGAAGTAATTGAAATGCCCCAATTACAGAATTTTAAAAACATTACTTTTGCATTTTCATTATCGCAATATACCCAGGCATCTCTAAGGCCTGCATACATTTTATGTAAGTTGTAAAAAGGAGCCCATGAATTAAAATACACGCCAAAATCTCCTTTTTTAAAGGCAGTCCATAGTTTTACGCTATTTGGAAATCCTCCTACATAATCAACGCCCCATGCAGAATTATTTAAGGCGTTGGCATCCTGACAGATTTTCAATTCTGCGAGCATATACTCCATGCGTTTTTTGCATTCGGCATTACCGGTGGATGCATAATTCAAAGCCATGGCAGTCAAATAATGTCCTGCAATATGCCCATCGAGACCATCCCAGTTTGGATAGGTTTTGGCCTTTTCGGGTAATCCGGCTTCTTTTCGGTAAGGAGATAACATTCGATCCACATCGTACTTCAAAAGAACCTCAATGTTAAGATCTCGTGCATGCTTAAATGGACTATCAAGCAACTTAACATCGCCTAATGGAAATTCGTTCGGATACAACTTGTTTTGTGCTTTTAGGGTTGAACTTGCTAAAAGGATGCAACTTATTGCACAGAAGTATAAAAGGTATTTCTTCATATATTATTTTTTATTTTTAGAACTTCCAAATTATTTATTAACCGTAATTATTTCCGTTGTAACATTGTTTAGACCATGCGAACCTACTGAAAGTTTAATCGTACCTGCATTTTTAGTACTTTTAATCACCACAAGTGCACGTCCATGCCAGGCTTTTCGGGAAGTAGCAACGTAAGAGTCTAATTCTTTGATATTTGCATTGTCCACACCGGCAATTACGCCCGGACCACTCAACTTAAATTCTAACCTATTTTCAGCATTGGGCTGTAGATTTCCATCTTTATCCGTTACTTCAATAGTGACAAATGATAAATCCTGCCCATTAGCCGATATTTTCGTGCGGTCGACAATTAGTTTAATTTTAGCCGCATCGCCCGAAGTTTTCAAAATTGTTGTTTCCACTTCTTTATTATCTACTACTCCAACTGCTTTTAACTCGCCATTGGTGTAAGGCACATTGAATGTTGCCTTGAATTGTTGTTCCTCCGTTGTAGATTGTTCGCCTATCAGTTTCTCATTCAGATAAAGTCGAACTTTCGGATATTTGGAATAAACTTCAACTTCCAATTCCTTTCCTTCATATCCCGGCCATGTCCAGCTTTCCCATGTCGGCCAAACAGCCCAACCCGTTGTTTTTATTTTTCCCGAAGCTGGATTTGGCTCGCGAACGGCCATATAAAGCTTTTCATTATCATTATAAAGCATGTTTCTGTAATGCGAAATCGGTTTGCGCCATCCCGTCAGATCAATGTCGCCACAATAGGCACCATGCCAGGGGAAAAATACCCCTTCCCAACTTTCGCCGGGTTTATCGCCCGGATAATACCAACGTCCAATGCTCGATTCGCCTAAATAATCAAGCGCGGTCCAAACAAAATCGCCAAGAATATAATTGTGACTTTGCACCATTTTCCAATTGGCAAAAGCATCTCTCGGATACGATTCGGTTTGAACAATAATCCTCGAAGGCACTCTCTCATGATCCGACGGAGCACGATGTAGTTGATAATTATACCCGCAAACATCATGTGTAGCCATTAGCGGATCGAATATGTCCCAATCATTGTCCCAAGCCGTCATAGCTGATGTTACTGGTCGTGTGGGATCGTTTTTGCGGATACAACCAGCAAGCATTTTGGATGTTTCAACCGCTTCAGGTTTTTTCCGTTCAATAACCTCATTACCGGTGCTCCACATAATAATGGAAGGATGGTTTCGGTCGCGTTTTACCATGGATTCGATGTCACGTTGCCACCACGAATCAAAGATAATTGCATAATCATATTCATTTTTTCTATCTTTCCAACCATCAAATGCTTCATCAATAACCAACATTCCCAATCTGTCGCAGGCATCCAAAAAAGCTTCTGACGGAGGATTATGCGAAGTACGAATAGCATTAAACCCTGCTGATTTTAGAATTTCAACCCTACGTTCTTCGGCACGGTCAAAAGCAGCAGCTCCTAAACAACCATTATCGTGATGAACACAACCTCCATTAATCTTCACCGTTTTTCCATTCAATTGAAATCCATTTTCGGGGGTAAATTTTATAGAACGAACACCAAAATTTGTTTTTACATTTTCAATTATTTTTTTATTCTTCTCAATATGAACTTGCGCCTGATATAAATGAGGAGTTTCGGGAGTCCACAGCAAAGGGTTATCAATCTGAATATTTTGTTCAAACTCTTTCTCGCTGTTGGCAGGAAGTTGCACTACCAATTGATTGTCACCTGCTTTTCTCGCATTTGCATCCAAAAGTGTAGTTTTAAGACTAACATTTTGAGCTAATCCTGTCTCATTTTTCACCAAGGTTTTTACTATAACAGTTGCTTTTTTAGTAGATACATTGGGAGTCGTAACCGTAACACCCCATTGAGCAACGTGTATTGGATCGGAAACAACCATCCAAACATGTCGGTAAATACCGGAACCACTGTACCAGCGGCAATTCTTTTGCTTTGAATTGTCCACCCGAACAGAAAGAACGTTTTTACCGTTTAATTTCAGGTAAGGAGTAAGATCGTAACTAAAAGAAGTATAGCCGTAAGGATGGACGCCCAGCAATTTTCCGTTTATCGACACTTCTGCGTTCATATAAACTCCTTCGAAATAGATAGATACAAGCTTGCCCTTAACCGCTGCCGGAAGGGTAAACGTTTTTCGATAGCAACCGACACCCGCAGGAAAATATCCGCCATCGTTTCCCGTCGGATTCTTCGCATCTAATGTCCCTTCGATGCTCCAATCATGCGGTAAATCGAGGTCTCGCCAATCTTTATCGTCAAAATCGAAAGTGTTTACACCCGTAGGATCGCCCAAAAAGAACTTCCAATTACTATCGAACAGTTGTTTGCCGTGTGTAATTTGCTGTGCCTTAAGGTTTGTAGTACAGACTACTAAGAGCACTGACATTATTGGTAAAAATTTAAAAAATTTCAACATAGTATTCAATTTTATAATTAATTTTATCTTCATTCTGTTATTATCGTACCATCAAAGCATCCACAGCTACCGGTCCTGAACCAATATTGATAATACTAACGGTATGTTCGCCCGGAGTTAGGCCTGATATTTATATCGGGATGATACTTGCTGGTGGCATCATCCACCCTCCACATAAATTGGTTGGCAAAAGGCGAATGCAATGGATCTTTTTTGTCGTGTTTCGGGCCGTAAAGATCCACAGGATCCATGCCTTCCCACCATTTCCCCTTTCCATCCCGAATGGTTTGAAGCGCATCATAAGGCACACCTTGCTTCGTTCCGGTTTTGTCGCTTGTGTAACGCACCGTCATAAACTGCCCCCAAGTTCGCCCCGGAGTGTTATGAAAACCAATACCAAATCGCAGACCATGCTGACGTGCAATTTTTTCCCATGTTCCAACAATATCTTCTTTAGGACCAACATTAACCGAATCCCATGGTTGATAAGTTGAATTCCAACAATCGAAGTTATCATGATGAACGCCCATAGCCATAAAGTAACGAGCTCCCATTTCGACATATAAATCCATCAACTCTTCAGGTTTCCATTTATCAATCACCCAGTTATGGCAAATATCCTTATAACCGTATTCCGATGGGTGCCCAAAGTTTTTGAGATTATAATCATATTGTTTGTCGCCCTGCATATACATGCCACGCGCATACCAGTCGCCCTGTTCGGGCATGGATTGCGGATCCCAATGCGACCAAGCTCCAAACTTAGCCTCACGCCACCATTCAGGGACGGTATACATCCGGCTTAATTCCTTCCAGTCGGCAGAATAAGACCCGGCAGCAACTGGCAACGGTGGTAAGTTCCAATTATCGGGTGGTAATCCCAAATCGCCCTTTCCCACAATGATTTTGTCAATATTCACGGCTATATCATTATCTGCCAAACTGATGGTCAGCGAAGCATGATTTGGAATCGCGATGTCGATTGATTGAATAAAGAAACGACCCGGTGAGAGCACCCGATGAGTGAATGTTCACTTTTCGGCTCGGCTGATTGTTGACTTTTGCACTGATTGTACCAACTGCTGTTGTTGCATAACGAATTGCTAACTTACTGCAAGCTTTCAAATTTGTAAGTTGGATAGCTTGTCCGGATTTAGCCATACTGACTAAATAACCTCCGGATGCCTCGTTATCAGCTAATTCTGTGGCTCCTGCAAAAAGTTTTACAGCTTCAGCCTCAAAGGTGTGTTTTTGTACTTTAGCTTCAGCCGTAAAGCCCAAGCCAAGTACAATTAAAACACCTATTAAGTTTTTTTTTATCAGGAGACCCATACTGCTTTTTATAACTTAACTACAACTTTTTTTCCACTATAAGTAATAGCTTTATCAATTTTTTGACCTGCGGCTATGACTATAATATTAAATTTGCGAGTTGCAAGCATTCCGGGGAACGAACCTTTACGATCATTAACCGTCAATGATTTTTTTGCATCGTTCCATGTAAAGCTTATAGTTGAATATACTCCTTTTTCGTAGTTATAATTATCGTTTTCGTCTTCGTACAAAGTGAATTCACCGTTCGCTCCGGGGTAAACACGTATTTCGAGATTATCCCATTTCTTTTCGGTAGCATACTGTACTTGTGGTCCGAATGGGATTATACTTCCCGACTTAACGTACAAAGGAATTTCATCAATTGTTGTTGCTTTTTCTATTTCCTGACCACCTTTGATTTGCTCATTTGTCCAGAAGTCATACCAAACAGTTCCTTCTGGCAAATAAACTTTTGTTGATTTAGCCTGAGCAAAGTTTACTGCCACACTTTTATTTTTGCTGTTAGCATCTTCCTTGTCCCAACCGGTTTCTGCATTTGCTTTTAAAATCGTTTCAGGGGTATATTGTGCATTAACAACAGGAGCTACTAGTATTGATTTGCCGAACATATATTCGTTGTTCATGTCTACCACTTTTTTATCATTAAAGTCCATCACCAAAGCTCGCATAATAGTGGATTGATCATTTGTAACCGACCAAGCTGTAGAGTAAATGTATGGCAACAGTGAGTAACGTAAATTAATTGTCTTTGCTATCGCATCGAAGATTGTTTCACCCTTTTTTCCAAAATTATAGATTTCTCTTGGAATATCTGTACCATGCGAACGCATCATAGGAGTAAATGCTCCGAATTGAAGCCAGCGAACGTACAGTTCCTGAAATGACGGATTTTTAGCTCCTTCACTCCAACCTTTGTTATATGCACTTGCAAAAAAGCCTCCAATATCAGTATTCCAGTAGGGGATAGCACTCATCGAAAAGTTAAGACCTGCAGGTATCTGATTGCGCAACGATTGCCAGGAAGAATTTACATCGCCCGACCATGTATTGGCTCCGTAGCGTTGCTGACCGGCAAATGCCGAGCGGGTAAGAATAAAGATACGTTTATCGGAACTCGCGCTGCGTTGATGTTCTGCAACTCCTCCTACCGTCATCAACGGGTAAGCATTACGGACTTTACGAAATGAGCCAAGGTAGGTTTTAAGGTCGAAATCAGAAGGTTTAAAATCCAGGTGATCAGGTTCAGAAGAATCCATCCACCATCCGTCAATTCCCAGCGAGAAAAGTCCTTTCTGAAGATATCTCCAGTAAATATTACGAGCTTCAGGGTTATATGGGTCATAAGGTTCTACACCTGATGGGTATTCGCGGTTAGGCGGCCATGTTTCCAATCCCGATTGTGGCCATGTGCCGAAGTTTAGAAGCATACCCTTCGGTTCCATTTCGCGGTATTGCTTTGTTTGTGGACCAAAAGAGGACCAAATAGAAATGATCATGTGTGCATTCATGTTGTGAATATCATCGACCATTTTCTTAGGATTAGGAAATTCTGAGTTAAGAAATTCCATGGCATTCCACAGGTAATTATTACCCCAGTATTGCCAATCCTGAATGATACCATCGAGTGGGACACCTAGCTCACGATATTTTTGAACTACACCAACCAGTTCGTTCTGACTTTTGTAGCGTTCTTTACTTTGCCAATAACCAAAAGTCCATAATGGAAACATTGGAGCTTGTCCGGTGAGTTCACGCATACAGGCTATTGAACCATCGATATTTCCACCGAGCATAAAGTAGTAATCAATGCAATCGCCGACATCCGATTTGAATGATGTACTTTCGGGCTTATCTTCAAATACAGTTGGGGAATAATTATCCCAAAATAGCCCGTAACCCTTTGTTGAAACAAGGAAAGGAACGTAGTCGTCGGTGTTTCCCTGTACCATGTTGATTTTAGTGTCACGCAGAGATAATTTACCACGTTGTTGCTGACCTAAACCATAAATAGCTTCGTCTTTGTCGAGTGTAAACGACTGATAAATGGTGTAGGTTTTTGCCCCTGCATCATTAAAATCAGTAAATGTTGCCCCCGATTCTTTTTCGCTTAAAAGTGGCTCTCCGGCAAGAGTCAAATAGGATATTTTTCCCGATTTTACATCCACATCAACTTTTAACTTTTCACTTTTCAACGAAATGACATCTCCTTGTTGATTAATTACAACCTTAGTAGCTTGTGGTTTCATTACGACAGTCAAACTTTCTTTTGTAAAATTTTTCCCTACTGGTGATTTCAACACCCTTACAGTAGAAGGTCCGTAGAACTGAATCTCAACATCTGTTGAGTTGATTTTGGTTTTTAAACCCAAATCTGTTTTCTGAAATGATTGCGCCTTACTAACAATAGCAAAGATTATTAGTAATGAAAGTATTAGTTTGATTTTCCTCATAAATTTAGTTCTTAATTAAGATATTTATTTTTAACATTGACATATTTTATTTACAGCAGCTTATAAACTCCAATCACAACATATGGCTCCTCACCCGGTTTCAACTGAGGCATGGTTAATGTTCCAATAAAGATAGCATGGTTCAGATATTCGTAAGGACTTTTTTTTGGCGCTTCTAAATCAATAACAGATTTGCAATAAAAAGCATTCGTCTTTGAATCAGTGTGTATCAAAGCATTATTAGTGACCTGAATAACATAACCATCATCGGTTTTCAGTAGATAACGGGCATTCAACTCCGTATCTCCATCGGGACGAACTAATTGACAATCTTCTCCGCCAGATAGAACTTCGCCTTTTATTTTGGAACCGATAAATGTTCCTCCGGTAATGGGAATAACTCTCCTAACACCGCGTTTGCTTTCGCCCACGCTGATCATATTGGCGATTTTCACCTTTGCTTCCCACATAAGTTCAGTCTTGAAATCTTTATAAATACCTCCGTTATCTCTAACGTTAATATTCTGAGCACTCAACTTTTGTGAATATAAAAATGACACAGCCAATATATTGAATATCAAAATCATTTTACATATTGATTTCTCTACTTTTGTATATGTATTTCTGGTTAGTTGCATCTTGCGTGTTTGCTTTTTGTTTATTTGCTTTTTGTGTAATATGTCCTCTTCTTATAAGTTTTAGCACACTAACGTAAAGGGCTAATCTGATATAGCCCTGCGCCATGTTGCGGTAATTCACGTTCAAAGCTTCCTTTAAAAGTTCCAAGATCTTTGTGACTCCATAAATCGCGCACTTTAACTTTGCCTTTTATACCTATAGCTTCAAAATTTATTTTTACACGAGCACTTTCCGGAAAATCAATGGAGCCTTTACTGACAAGTACTCCAAAAACTACCGAACCTACGCTCTGAGTAACAACCCCGGTTGCTGTAAAGGTGTCGTAACCTTCAGGCAATTCATAAATTATTATAGATTCAGCATGTGTACCAATACCTTCAGCAGCTTTGTCGTTTATAACAATCGGCTCGTTGCCACATGTCCGGTTTACATGGGCTTCGCCCCAACCTGAGCTAGCACTGATCCATTTCAAATCAGTAAGCTTAAGGTCTCCTTTTGCCCCATGAAGTACAGGATCAACCCACACTACATGATCCCAGTCGAAACCATTACCACCATCTTTCACGAATAGCACAAGCTTCTTTCCGTCTTTCACCGACACCTCTACCTTTTGAGAACTCCCCTTACCGGCAATTAGAGGGCTTGCATAGTTGGCATTGTTGAAATCAATATTGTCTCCTTTGCTTTGCGCATTGAAAAGTGCGACATATTTATCATTGCTCTTGGTATCCTTACTATTCGGTACATCCGCTGTCCATACAATCAGGTTTTTATCGCGCGACACCTGACGGTTGTTGGTACTTTGCTGGTTTACTTTCAACATCTCGGGGTTGGTAAGCATTTCTTTGGTGAAATCATCAAGTTTGGTCATATCGCCTCCGAAAATGAGCGGTGAACGGCCAATAGCCCACATACTCATAAGCGTGTATTGCTCATTCTTAGTGAAGTTGGTAGGGCGTTTGAATTCAACAATTCCAATCGGAAGCATATCGGCATCTGGAAAATGACCGGGGCCACGGTAAGGTGTCCAGGCATCCATTCGCTCAAACATGGCCAGTAACAATCCCCATCTATCCCAGAAGTCATCGGTAATACGCCACATATTGGCATGGTTCATCACGTGTTCGCCGGCTGTAATAGGTGTTGCACCAGGAGATAAACTTAAAAGAATGGGGCGGCCCGTTTTGTCTATGGCATTATGAAGCGCTTCAATCTCAGCTTTTTGAACATTGTCGTAAGGACGCGAAATATCGTCACACTTTATATAATCAACTCCCCAGTCGGCATACATCTGAACAATCGAATTGTAGTAAGCCTGACCCTCCGGTTTGGTAGCGTCAACACCATACATATCAGGATTCCATGCGCAGCGTGAATTGGTTAATGCAATATCCTGAGCTTTTACAGTTGTACCGAACACGGGCAGGTTTTTCACTACAGCCTGACGGGGTATACCACGCATGATGTGGATTCCAAATTTTAATCCTTTCGAATGTACATAATCAGCAAGTGGCTTAAAACCTTTGCTACCTGCAGCTGAAGGAAACTTTTTCAACCCAGGTGTTAAACGCCCATATTCGTCCATGGTAAGCATCGCATTGGGATCATAAGCGTGTCCCTTTGCTTCGGGTTCGTACCATTGAATATCCACTGTAAGATATTTATATCCACTTGGCAAAAGATGCTTTGCCATAGCATCTGCTTGTTCCTTGATTTGTTGTTCTGTTACAGTTGTTCCAAAACAATCCCAGCTATTCCAGCCTAAGGGTGGAGTCGTTGCCCATGTGTGATAATTATTTTTAGTCTGTGCCTGAACAATGAAAACACTGATCATACAGCATATAAGAAGTAGCAATGGTCGTTTTTTAAAAATTACAGATACATTCATCTTTGCCTTATTCTTTTGTATAACTTTATAATATAATATCTGAAAAACGCTTTAATTTATTTACAGATTGCTCAAAAAATGGTTTCCTTTAAAGTAATTGTTTTTTTGTCGGTTTTAATTTTCGTAATATAGATTCCGTGTTGTAAAGTAGGAAGCAAAAATTGCTTACCAGTTGCCAAGCCACGATAAACACATTTTCCGGAAACATCAAACATAGAAATGTTATTTCCCTCTTGCGCTCCAATTAACCATGATTGACCATTTAAGACCTTAATGAATGGACTATTGTTATTTACGACTTCATCGATCCCCGTCGTTATTGGAGTAAACGTCCACCAGTTTATGTTAAATAAAGAGCCAGTGTTGCCCCCATCATAGCAATAAAAATTGCTATGATGGTAGACAGTACCAGAATCTTATTCTTTTTTATCATTAAAATTAAAAATAAGCAAATGAATAAAAGAAAGCAAACACAATCGGATATTAATTATTGTTCATTATCATTACTTTTTTCCTACCAACAATATACAATCCAGTTGGAAGATCTTTCCTCATCTCACTTCGTTTTATTTGAGAGTGAACCTTCATCCCCATGATGTTGTATACATCGACAATTTCATTTTCATCCTCTTGCGTATATAGAACATCCTCCAAAGCAACTGTCGGTCTGGAATAATCCGCGTTATTGGTGACATAAACATCACTAAAAACGATATTAGAACCACCAGTAGACCACAAACCAATGATATACAGGTGACTTGGATCAACCTTTGTTCCTGATTTAGTCATGGATGCAAGTGTCACATTTATTTGTTTCTTTGACCCAAAATCATACGTAGCACATCCACCCCAATAGTTATTCTCATCAAAAATTCTTAATGAAGCTCCACTTGTAGAGGCAGATGCTAACTTAACAACCAAATATTTGTAAGCAGATAAGTTAAGCCCGTTGCTGTATGACCAGCCTCCAAAGCCATATTGACCAGTTCTAAGCGTTTTCGTTGCCTCGTTAAAAGTACCGGTTGCATATATTGACGGATTAAATATGTCTTTAGTTAGTGGAAAAGAAGTCGATGTAACATATAAAGTCACTTGCTTTTGTTCGCCGAGTTCGCCTTTGTAACTTGCAGTTATAGTAGCAGTGCCCTCTTTTAAAGTTTCAAGACAACCGTCTGTTATCCGTGCTATTTCAGGATTACTAATTTCATAAGTTGCTCTAAAGCTGATATCTTGAGTGTGTCCATCAGCAAAAACTGCTGTAAGAGGCATCTTTTTCCTAGAGCCGGGGAGCATGATGCAATTAGAATTATCGAGTGCAAGATGATCTACGGTCTGACCTTCTACGGTTGTGTAGGTTTTCGATATCGATAACATTTGAAGTCCATACCGTTTACCTAACTCGCGGGCACCTAAAGTAGAGAAGTGAAAACCATCTCCCTTTATAGTATCATGCGCATTACCAGTACATCCTACAGAAGAAATGGGATACGAATTGGGAATGTAGGTCGGCAGTGTGGCAATGATATTATTCATACCCCAACAAATTCCACCTTGATCCTGACGCAACATTTCACCGGCAAGCAGGGGTATGGAATTAGGTTCAATACTCAAATCCTCCAGCATATTGTTATAGATTTTTTTTACTTTCTGTGGCCAATCGGTTTGCATGTTATTCGATTCGCCCTGATGCAGTAAGATACCTTTAATTATACCTACTTGCTGTGCTTTCTTTGCCATTTCGATCATCTTAGCGTAGGGATTGCCTCCATAGACATTCATTAAACCTTTCTGCCATGCATCAGCGTTCTTGTAGTAAGAGATGAAACTATCCTTGTCGAATGCGTCAATGCCACTCCCCCCCATGGCAATAACTATTACACCGACCTTTATGCTATCTGCAAGACTATCGACCATTGTCCGTCCGAAATAATCAGCGGGGGTAAGTCCTGTATCCCAACGGCATAGAGGAGGCAATGCAGTGTACCAGCTACCCACAGACCTATTCAGATGAGTGTAATCATCTGCTGCCACTGTCATCACTTTAAAGCGGCTATTGACTCCTACGCGGTCTGCACTCAGAATGGCTGCATTGCCTTCCATATTCGACTGTCCGAAACACAGGTATATATGGAAGTTGGGGTCAGGCTTAGATGTAACCAGACTTTGTTGCCCGGAAATTGATTTCTGAGCAATCAAAGTTGAACTTAAAAAGACAAAGCTGACTAATAAAAGAAAAAAATACTTCATATTGTTCTATTTTATATAACGTTTTATATTAAAATAATATAACGAAAGTTCCTCGCCGAAAGCAACGGGATATCTAAAAATAATGTTGTAACACTCGCCCTAAGAGTCAGGGAATTTAAACAAAGACATTAAACTAGTATATCAGATTATTACAATTCCTGGTGTATGCCTGTTTCAATATTTCGCTGGTACACTCACCCCTTCTGTCGTTAGTGTAATTGGTTTTATACTACCATCCTTATTAAAATAGAGATATTCAGCACATACCTGACGTCGACAATCGCCTCCTGGAGTGCCATCCAAGGTGTAAGCACCATCGTGGTAGAAAAAATACCATTGATTTTTGAACTCAAAAACCGAAGGATGAATGGTGAATCCATGCTTAGCCGAACCTGTGACGAGACCACCATAAGTCCAGGGTCCTGTAATTTTCGGCGCAGTAGAGTAAGCAATTTGTTCAGATTGCACACCGGGTGCATCTGCAGCATAAATGTTGTAATAAAGATTGCCTCTCTTAAATAGCCATGGTCCTTCAGAATAATTTCTTAATGGAACTTTGGTAATTGGGCCATCAAGTTCTACCATATTGCGATTCAGTTTTACCATATAACAATCACCGTTACCCCAAGCCATCCATGGAGTGCCGTCATCATCGATGAGGACAGTCGGGTCAATATCGGAATTCCACCTATGTGAATCTGCCGTCATCGCATCGGTAATGAGCGGTTTACCGGGACGCGCTTCCTTAAACGGACCTATTGGGCTATCTCCAACAGCTACAGTTATGAAGTGACCTTCCCTACGATCCAGTGTAACATAATCGTAAAATTTACCATCCTTTTCAATTACTTGTGCTGCCCAAGCAGATCTGCTATTTGCGTTGACAAAATCTGTGGCAGCCAAAACGGTACCATGCGCAGTCCAGTGCTTCATATCTGTAGTCGAATAACAAAGCCATTCGGGCATATTAAACCATCCCCCTACTGAAGCCGCATCATGACCAACATAGGCATAAACGGTGTTACCCACTACTGTTACAGCAGGATCAGCAGTAAAAGTATCGGTAAAAAGCGGGTTCTGACCTGCTACGCGAGGCAATGCTTCACCTGAAATCTTAACCTCGTCAATTGCACCATCAAGCACCTGAAGACTGTTTGGAAAACCACCCGGGAATCCACGTCCAATAACCCAAACTCCGGCATCACTTCGAAGGGCAGAACCTTTAAACATGATTGACGTAGATTTACCGAAACTTTTTGAAGACGAAGCTTTTACTTCGATTTGCAGCAAAGTTTGATTCTTTTTGATATCGTAACTAGCCTGTGCGCGAACATCATACCATTTACCAGCTTCAACTTCGTCTCCGGCAACGATGCGATGAGCCACACCATCGGCATCCAACACCTCCACAAAATATTTTTTAAACATATTGTCGAAACCTATAGAAACATCACCAACCAACTGATTTCTTTCGCCTTCTTTACAAAGAAAAACTTGTTCTGTTCCAAGCAAGTTACACTTCATACTTGCTTCAATGATCCAATTTTTCCTGAGGTCATAATAAGCTAAAGGGCGATCAAATGTCACCACATACTCGGCATTTTTCAATGTAAGCGAGCGAGTGTTGGGCAGTCCATTAATTTGTGAAGCTGGCACATTGTCGGAAAACACATTAGGAGATGTTCTCGTACCACGTACCTGTAAAAAATTTCCTTTACCTGATTCATCAAAAACATAAGGCTGAGGCTCAACCGGGCCACGATCTGAGGCTGTAAGTGGTATTCCAACTATAGGAAGCGAAGTCGAATCGCCATTTAAGTGTTTTATAGTTTCAAAACGCCAGTGAGCAAGAATTTCAATACCGGTTGAAGCATTACCAGCAATTGTAACGCCAAAAGTAGCTCCGGAAAAAATTAAAGCCAAGGCTGTTTTTTTTAAGTCTAACATATTTGATATTTCAATTTGATGTTTTATTACTAAAGTGGTTCAGTTCAATACCCCCAACCCTTGGATCGAAAACAAAGTCTATTCAATTTAAACACTGAGGCGAGCCTCTGGGTTTTAAATTAATTTATGAGCCCACTCCGAAAAGTCCCTTTTCGGGATTTTTAATCTGTAAAACGCTGACTATCTGTGTGTCTGTTTTCTAAATATTAGCAAATAAGACTTTTCGGAGTAGGCTCATTTATATATTTTTGTTATTGAAATTTCCACCAGTCAAAGTTGAATAATTCACGTCCGGCAGTAATATTTTGTCCATTAAAACAGAAGTAAACATCATGCTTTCCAGTCACTTCTTGCTTTAGTTGCGTTGTAAATGTTTTGAATTCCTCCCATCCTTCTGTGCGAGGCAATTGAATGGATGATATAATAGAGCCCGAAACGCTGTCCAGATGAACTTCTAAAATACCCCCATCAAGGCCGGCAGCCAATGATGCTGAGAACGACTTGGGTGATTGATTTCCAAAATTCACCTCGCGTACTTTTGTATAACCATTTAAGTGAGTGTTTGAAACATAGACTCCAATTTTTTTATTTTGAGATATGGAACATTTTTGTGACCATGCCATTGTTTCTGCTTCAACACGCTTGTATGGATTAATTTCCCCTATAGGTTTAGGTCCTTCTTTGGAGATGGAAACCGAAGGGATAGTTCCATCAGGGTTATATGTGAATTGTTCTACACAAGCAGCTCGTCCATAACTTCCTCCTCCAGGTAATAATCCGGTATGGTAAAAAAGATAAGAGTTCCCTTTATAATCTATAACGCCTCCATGATTGGTAAAAGTATTGTTTTTTTGGTTCTCCATAATTTTTCCCTGATATTTCCATGGACCGACAGGACTACTGCTTGTTGAATACGAAAGGCATTCCCCGCCTTTTCCCATTCCGGCATACATCATATAATAAAGATTGCTGCGCTTGTAAAACCAGGGACCTTCCACATACATATCTTTGTTGGGATTTTCAACACTTTTGTTTCCCCTTACTCCTCCGAAAGATTCGACAGAAATCGGGACAGTAACAATATCGCCCGAATAAGAAATCATATCTTTATTCAGCTTTACGTAAAACAGACTTCCGTTACCCCAGTAAAGATAAGCCTGCCCATCATCGTCAATCCATACCGTCGGGTCGATATTCGACCAACTTCCGTTAATAATCAACGGTTTCCCAAGTGCATCTTTGAATGGTCCTGTTGGCGAATCGGAAACAGCTACGCCTATTGCCATATCGTTTTTATCGCTTTGAGCACAGATGTACCAATAGAATTTACCGTTACGTTCGATACATTGGGCAGCCCAGGCACGATCGCGCGCCCATTTGAAAGATTCCAATGATATTGGACTTCCATAGTCGATCCAGTTTACCATATCGGTAGTGGACAATACACGCCATTTGGTCATGCAGTAAAAATCGGAGCCCGGAATGTCATCGCCGACATATGCGTAAAGGGTACCATTATACACCATTGGCGCAGGATCAGGACCAAAGTGCGCCTGAACGATTGGATTATCTGCCCTACTGACGGCACAGAAAGTTATTGCCGCGATAACTAAAGCTAAATATTTTTTCATTTCGGATGTGTTTTTCTTTATAAGTTAATTTATTTGTCACTAAACTTCCACCAGTCAAAATTAAATAAGTTTCCATCTCCCCCTTTGAAAACAAAGTACAGGTCATGTACACCTTTAACTACATTTACTTTGCATGACAGCGTTTTCCATTTTTGATCTCCACCTGTATTTTTCACATCTAAAATACCTAACAGACTGCCATCTTTCCCATCAACATGAATCTCAATCTTTCCACCTGCCGAAGCCGAGGCAACACTTGCCTCGAATCTGTTAGCCTCTTTGTCAAAATCAACACTGCGAACTTTAATAAAATCGTCGTTGCTAATTTCGGTAATGTACACACCCGTTTTTTCATCTTTCGCGGTTTCAATGCCTTCTTCCCAACCAATTGTTTCGGCTTCGACTTTTTTATATGGATTTAAGTTGGATGCACTTTCTGTAACCCCTTCTTTTGTTGGTGTAATTAATGGGATTGAACCATCTGCATTAAATTTAAAAGGTTCGATGCAAACAGATCGTTTATAACCACCACCACCAAGTAATCCACCGCTATGATAAAATAGGTAAGATTTTCCTTTAAAATCGATGTATCCCGGATGATTGGTAAAAGCTCCGCCTTCTTTAATTACGTGCATAATGGTATCGCCATATATCCATGGACCTGTCGGGCCAGTACTGGTGGAATAAGCAAAATGTTCTGGAACGCCTCCTGCCGGATAAAGCATGTAATATTTACCGTTTCGTTTAAAAAACCAAGGTCCTTCTTCGTAGGTAGTAGTTCTCTTTTCGGTAGAGTAAACGGTCCCTTTAATATTCGATACAAATTCCTCTTTTTTATCTGCAGGAATTTGTTCGACACCTCTAGTCTGGTCGTACGAAATCATATCGCTGTTAAGTTTGGCATACCATAAATCCGAATCACCCCAGGTTAGATAAGCTGTTTTGCTGTTGTCAACAATGACGGTAGGGTTAATATTCCCTTCACCGCAATGTTCTGTAATCAGTGGCTTACCCAACAAATCTGTAAATGGTCCGATAGCCTTGTCGCCTACTGCCACTCCTATCACTTTTTTGTTGGTAGCTTTATCTATTGCGCTGACATACCAGTAGTATTTGTCACTTGTACCCTTAACACTGTGCGAAGCTGAGCCATCAATTGATTTTGCCCAAGCAAACGTTTTATGAGCATCAATGGTGCGAAGTTTAAAGCTTTTTTCAGTCATAGGAACTTGTACTACTCCAACCTTTTGATCGTACGAAATCATATCTTGGTTAAGCTTCACATACCACAAAAATGGATTCCCCCAATATAGGTAAGCCTGACCATTATCATCGATGTAAACAGTCGGGTCGATATAACCATATCCAACAAGTAAAGGAGCTCCAATGGCATCTTTAAAAGGACCGGTCGGACTGTCGGATACAGCAACACCAATGGCATTTCCACCGTTCTTTTGATTGACAGGGGCATAAAGATAGAATTTACCATTCCTATAAATACATTGTCCAGCCCAGGCATCCCCTCTTGACCAACTAAAATCTTTAAAGTTGAGAATTGCCCCGTGGTCAGTCCAGTTTACCATGTCGGTAGAAGAATAACATCGCCAGTCATTCATAGTGAAAAAGTTACGAACTGTTTTGTCCTCGTCATGAGTTGTATAAAGGTAAACCGTACCATCGTGTACCATAGGTGCCGGGTCGGCAGTATAGTTAGTTTGAACAATAGGGTTCTGTGCTTTTATTCCAAATGGTAGCATTGCTGTTATCACGATAAAAAATGTAATAGCAAACACTCTTATTAATGCTTTATTCTTCATTTTACATTTATTTTTTAATCAAATTCGCATTTATTTTACAGGAGTGAATTTATAGAGAAGCACACCGTGAACAGGAACCTTGAGCAAAAGTTGATCTGTTTTGGTTTCGATATTGGCAATATCCTTCTGCCTCCAAAGGTCACGTACATTAAAACGTCCGTTGATATCCAATTTTTCAAAATCTTTGTAGGGAAGATCAATAATGTCGTTACCAAAGTTACAGAAGCCAACTGCCCGACTACCATCTTCAAGCTCTTTCACGTAAATACGTAAATCACCAATCGTCTGAAGACAGGTAGCCTGCTTGCCAAGCGGGTCTTGATTGATATCTATAACTTCATCGTTTGTCAGCAAATTCAATGTGAAGTCATCGAGTTTTTCCATGTCACAGCCAATAAGGAGTGGGGCAGAGAAAAGACTCCAAAGACTGATATGAAGATATTGTTCATCGGGTTTAAGCTTGCTTGGGTGTGGATTTCCCCAACCTACGTAGCCAACCACAAGCATATCGGGATCATTCCAGTTGCCCGGTTTTGCATAAGTAGCAGATTTATCCTGATCTAATACTATATTTTTTACACTTGCCCAAGTGTCGGTAATATCATTGGTTGTACGCCAGCTATTGCCACTGACCGAGTCACCCCACTTCCATACATCCGACATGCCGTACTGACATAGGCTAAATACAATATCGCGAGGTTGCTGACGAAGATATTCGCCCATCACCCTAAATGGTTTAATCGCGGTATCCAATTCACTACCACCATTATACGACAAAGATGATACTTTCGATGGATTGTTATCAGGCAACCCATTGATCACATTTCCATAACTGCACCAATCGTATTTCAGGTAGTCGAACCCCCATTTGGCATAGCTTTCGGCATCTAGTTTTTCATAGCCGTAGCTACCTACACAGCCACCACATGTCCAAGGGCCTGGACTCGAATAAAGTCCAATTTTAAGACCAAGTCCATGTATATAGTCTGCAAGTCCTTTCATATCAACAAAGCGCGAATTAGGAACAATGTTGCCTGCCTCATCGCGAAACTTGCCACGTATTGACTGATCTTTAGAGTCGCGGTTGTTTTCCCAGAAATCGTCAATATTAATATACGTCCAGCCGTGGTTGATAAGTCCGCTTTTCACCATTGCATCCGCAGCACGTTTCACTTTTTCTGCTGAGACCTCTTGTGCAAAACAGTTCCAACTATTCCATCCCATTGCGGGCGTAAGAGCAATTCGGTCACCACATTCAATGCGTAGCTTTCTCTGAAATTTGCCTTTAGCATTTTTAGCTTCCAGTATAACGATATATGTTCCTGACTTTGAAAGTCTACCGGTTATAAGACCGGTTTGAGTATTGATATTCAATCCTTTTGGCAAACCAGAAACCGAAAAAGCCATTGGCCTGTCACCAGTTGCTGTTACAAGATATTGAAAAGGCGAACCCGGACGCACACCAAAAACCTTAGCTCCGGTAATTTTTGGTTCAGACTTAGGAGCCGGAGTAAGGATGTATGGTTCAGTTGCCACCGGACTGTAGGTTTTAAAAGTATTTACCCCGTCGGTAGTTTCAAATTTTGCATCCACCCAGTCAACGTGGTCGTAATAATTTCCATTACCCCCATCAGTCACCACCAATTCAAGTTTTTGTATGCCGGCAAGTTTTACAGAACAGGGTCTGGCAGCATCACCTAAACGCATTATTCCGCTCGACCATAATTCTTTGTTATCACCATATACAACAAATTCTGCAGCCGGCTGATGACCTGCTACCTCGTCATCAATACCTACCTGCGCCGTGAATTCAGTAGCCTTTCCATTCAGTAGAATAGTCAAAGAACTTTCAGAATGACTTCCAAAACCTCGTTCGAAGGTTTTACCTGCAATAGTAAGTATTTTATTATCAATAGATCTGTTTTTCATTGGAATACCGTACCCTTGGGTAGCAGTACTGAGGTCTATCTGATCTAGCCATACTGTTTGGGCAGATAGCTGACCAATCCCTATCAGGCTAGAAAGAATAATAAGGCCAAAAATGGCAGCTAATCTAATGTTACTTGTTGTTTTCATTATGTATCTTTATTTAATATCATTGACCGGGATAGTGACGGTTTCCAATATTTTAAACTCAATCTGCGAAGTGATAATTGCTTTTTTATTCATTTTTTCTAATTATCAATTGGATTATGGCTGCAATTTAATAGTGTATGTAAATGATGTTGGCTCTGCAAACACCTGAAATTTTTCAAGTGGTCGGGGACCACAACTGTTAGAACCTACGCCTAAAGTTTTGGTAGAAACACAAAATACGGTTGCCGTACTTGCAGGCAAATCAATTTTATATTCCACCGGTTGCATTTGTTCGTCTGTATGAGGAAGAGCCGCCACTTGCATGAGCTTTTCATCAGATTGTATCATTAGTGAAGGCATATCCTTACCACTAAGTTTTGCCCATCTTACTTCTTCATGATTACCACGTTCCATTGGTTTTTCGTATTCATATTGTTCGTTTACACCCAATTCATAAACAC
>Ga0302170_10000067_pt1 | contig 36669 bp, 27 predicted proteins | sample I_Fen_N2_1_FD_193492 | JGI IMG/M metagenome (GOLD analysis project Ga0302170, IMG submission 193492) | Peat permafrost microbial communities from Stordalen Mire near Abisko, Sweden - I_Fen_N2_1 | ecosystem: Environmental > Terrestrial > Soil > Wetlands > Permafrost | place: Sweden: Abisko...
GAATCATCGTACTCTTTGTAAACTTTCTTTTTCTGAATTTTCATTTTACACTACTTTTTTGTTACTAATTTGTGTAAACTGTATTCAGTATAAGACAAGAGGTAAGCATCTTTTTTTTGTTAAAAAAGAGTGCAGATTAGTATAAATTTATTTCTTTTTGTATATTTGCACGAACCTTTAATCTGATTTATTGTACAGAAAGATGTACAATAAAAATAATTTTGGAATAATAAACCAATGATTTATATGAAAACTATCTTAAGCATCCTCTTTTTATCTTGTGCTTTAGTCACTAATGCACAGATGCAGGTAAAGGCATACTCTTTGGAAGAAATGAAAGCCGGTTTTATTTCTCAGTATGTAAATCACGAGCCGGAGCCTTCCTTAACTGAGTACGATGAAATCTGGTTCGATAGTCAATTATATGCTACTTATGGAGATGAAAAGGATTCCATTGATCCTTATTATGCTAACAAGATAAAGTCGCTAAAAAGAATCATGGAATCTGATCCATCTTTAAGGGTCGTGAAAAACAAAGTGTTACCCCCTTCAATTTATTTATGGATATACGACAAAGAGAATAAAAACGCGACGTTATATTGGATAGGTTTTAAAGACGATAAAGGTTCAAAAAAACAAACCAAATTACGGGAATGGCTTTGTAAGCAATTTGGAACAGTTGTTATAGAGAATTGCACGTTAGTACCTGCCAAATGGTTCTCCGGACAATTAAAAATACTAGAGTCGCCGATGGTTTATGGCAACACCCTTGTTGCATTGAGCTTATATATAGCCAATGTTGTAAACGGCGAATTTGAAAAAAGTAAATATTCCTATCCATCATCGAGATACGAATGGAGTCATTTGGAGAGTGACGTCAAATATATTCGAGAAGGCATAATGGAAGTATCAACCCACGGACCTTGGAGTAGGAAACAACGAAAAGCAATGGCCTTAAATCTTTTTGCAAGGGATGTAAACAAGCTATGTACTCTGCAGAGAGATATTCGTCCTGTAGAATATAGCTTCCTGTTTTTTGTAGATTCAGAGTTTAAAACTCATCTTCATGTACTGCTTCCCTCTCAACTTAATGCGGAAGATGAAAAACGCATCTCAGAACTAAGCAACGCCATTGAAGCACAACCGACCAAAGTTTTTGGTCGTTATTGGACGCTAGAAGTTAAGAGATTCTCAGGAAGATATGTGAAAGCGATATTTGATGGTAGAGGATGGCATTTCTCAGATTATAATTGCAACGAATGAAAACGATTTTAAGTATCATCTTTTTATCTTGTGCTTTAGCCACTAATGCACAAGTTGGGGCATACTCTTTAGAAGAAATGAAAGCAGGTTTTTTTTCTCAGTATGTAAACCACGAACCGGGTCCTTCCTTAAAGGCTTATGATGAAGTCCGGTTCAACGATCAATTCTATACCGCTTCTGGAAATATACTAGATTCCATCTATCCTTTTTTTTATAGGCATAAGTTGATGAAAAGAATCCTAACAGCCGATCCTTCTTTAAGGGTAGTGAAAAACAAAGTATTACCCCCTTCAGTTTATTTATGGACCTATGGCAAGGGTAAAGAAAACGGGATGTTATATTGGATGGAGTTTGCTGATGGGAACGGTTTACCGGAGCAAGTCAAAATGCAGAAATGGCTTTATGAACAATTTGGAACAACCGTGCTGAATAATTGTAGGTTAGTACCTGCCAAATGGTTTTCCGGACAATTGAAAGTAATAGAATCACCTCGTGTTTATGGCAATACTGTTGTTTCATCGAGCTTGTATATTGTTAATGTTGTAAACGGCGAAATAGAAAAAACGGAATCTGCCTATGAAAAAGTGAAAGGTGACTCGAGCAGTTTGATTGGTGATTTCAAAGATCTTCGAGAAGGCATGAGTAATGCATCACAATTTAAAGATGAGAAGCTACTACAAGAAATCGCTTTAAATTTCTTTGCAAGGGATGTAAACAGACTATGCATCGTGCCTAGAGAGATTCGTCCAAACAAAGATTATCGTCCGGAATATTCCTTCCTGTTCTTTGTGGATTCAGCTTTGAAAACGCATCTTCATGTACTGGCTCCCTCTAAACTTGATGCGGAAGATGAAAAACGTATCTCAGAACTAAGCAAAGTCATTGAAGCACAACCTGCAGGAGTCTTTGCTCGTTATTGGACTCTAGAGGGTAAGAAGTTCTCAGGAATGTATGTGAAGGGCGTCATTTTGGGTGGATGGAATTTCATTGAATATAAATATGAGGAATGAGTCTTTGTTATTCGAAGATGTTTATTTCAGGTTTGAATGAGAAGAGGCTTTCTGAATCAATTGGAAAATGGTTGATCCAATTTAGCACTAAACCAAGGCAGCTTGAATAATATTTAAGTGCGATGAATTTACGAGATCCACCACCTGATAATATTCGATACCACCATAAGGTGGAAATAATTATTGTACTCGTTATAAATTTTCTTTTTCTGAAGTTTCCTTTTACACGACTTTTTTGTGTAAAAGGTATTCAGTACAAGACTGTTTAATTAATAGGTTTGATAGAAAAGTGAATTTTGTAGTAAAATTTTCAACAAAAATGTTTTTATTTGTTTGAAAATTAATACATTTGCATAGGACTAAGATAAATAACTTGGTGTGAAAGAATATATGAATATAATTAATAATAGATAGTGATGAACTGTAAAAATTCTGATTTGGAAATATCGAGCGATGATCCTTTTAAAAATTGTTGTTTAAAAAGAAAACCCTATGCCGAAGCTTTAGAATCAATTGTATCTAATTATTCAACAGGGTTCGTTTTGGCTATTAACGGAGAGTGGGGAACAGGTAAAACTACATTTGTCAAAATGTGGCAAGCTAATCTTAAGAAGAATGGTTTTCATACAATCTATTTTAATGCATGGGAAAATGATTTTATTTCAGACCCCATAGTTGCTTTGTTAGGTGAATTGAAAAGCGCAGAGCCTAACTTTCCCAAAATAGAATCTTTACTTACTAGTGGAGGGAAAGTTGCAAAATGTATAATGAAAGGAGTTATAACCAATTATTTTGGAAAAGAAACTACTGAGGCCATTAAAGAAATAGGTGAGGTCATTGTTAAGCCTTTTCTTGAAGAAGAAATAGCTAATTATGAAAATAGCTTGACTGAAATTAAACATTTTAGAACTGATTTGGAAGAATACGTTTCAGTAAACTGTAAAGATAAGCCATTAGTGTTTATCGTCGATGAGTTAGACAGATGCGCTCCTAGTTATGCCGTTAAAGTCTTGGAGAGGATTAAGCATTTATTTTCTGTGGAAGGAATTGTTTATGTGCTGTCAATTGATAAAGTGCAATTGGCTAATTCTGTTAAGGGATATTATGGTAGTGATTTGATTAATGCAGATGACTATTTAAGGCGCTTTATTGATGTTGAATATACATTGCCTTTACCCTGTATGGAGGATTATTGTAAGTACTTATATTCGTATTTCCAGTTTGAAAAATATAAGTTTGATGATTTTATGGAATTGATAACTTCACTTTGTAATGATAAGAATTTATCGTTAAGGCAGGTTGAAAAAATATTTTCTCAATTGAAAATTGCATTTTCACTTTGTCCCTCTTTTGTTGAAAAGCATTCTGAATTATTACTGCTATTGTCCTATCTTAAATTGCATTATCCTGATTTATATGAAAAACTAAAAAAGAAAAAGCTCACAATTCAGGAACTTGTGTTTAAGTTGGAAGAAGCTTTCCCTCAGGCAGTTCAGGCAGATCTTGAACGATACAGATGGGTTATTGGTGATCTCCTATTTTATTATTATAGTTCTTTTAATACAGGGGAGCAGAAAAGAATAGGAGGCTTATTGACAAACAGCAGCACAGGGAGTAATGATTTGGCTTTTACTCTGAATAAATTTAATAAAAAATTATTATTAGAATCAGTTGAATGGAAAAAAGATGGAAGAATCTCTTTAGATATACTAATATGTAAAATTGATTTCTTCGAGAATGTAAAAGCTAGATAGGCAATTGAATGGGAATATTAAGGAAAAATTCATATATAGCAGACTAAAATATATTGAAAATGAAAGCATTAACCTGTGAAATGTGCGGTAGCACTAATCTTATTAAAGAAGATGGGGTTTTCGTATGTCAATCTTGTGGAATTAAATATTCTGTAGATGAGGCCAAGCGAATGGTGATTGAAGGGACTGTTGATGTCAAAGGAACTGTTAAAGTTGACGTGTCTGATGAACTTAAAAATCTATATGAGATTGCAAGAAGATCAAAAGACAATAACAATAGTGAAAATGCACTCAAATATTACGATATGATAGTTGTTAAAGATCCAAGCAGTTGGGAAGCCAATTTTTGTGTTGTATATTATCGCGCAATGTCTTGCAAAATCGCTGAAATTCGAAGTGCAGCATATTCTGTAGCAAATTGCCTCGATTCTGTTTGTATATTAATCAAAGAAAATGTTCAAGATGCAGCGGATAAAAATAAAGCTATAAAGGATATATTTGTAGATTGTTTTGTTATTGCAGATATGCTATCTAACGCAGCTAAGAATCATTATGAAAGTATCGATATTCAAATACAAAGCAAATTCATGCAAGAATACATTAATAATGCAGTCGCTGCTCGTGACATTATGTATGTTTTGGGGAATGCAATTATTTTATATTTTGGTGAAGACAAGGGCTTATCGGCTGCTGAAGCATGGAAGAAAGGAATTATAATTCATAGCCAATTTATAAAGTACCTTCAAGATAAGCAAGCAAACCTAGATATGATTAATGAGTATACTGAAAAAATTAAAAAGTACGATATATCTTATCAAGCTCAGGTTGTAGAAACATCTAATGGATGCTATTTAGCTACTGCTGTATATGGCTCTTATGATTGCCCAGAAGTTTGGGTATTGCGTCGTTTTAGAGATTATACGCTTGCTGAAACATGGTATGGAAGGATTTTCATACGGATATATTATGCAATCAGTCCGATACTTGTGAGATGGTTTGGTAAGATTGAATGGTTTAAGATAATGTTTCGTACGCCGCTTAATACATTTGTTAATAAATTGAGAAGCAATGGTGTGGATAATACTCCATATGAGGATAGAATGTATTGATTATTAAAAGTTTAAAAAATATTTCGCTTTTTGAATTTTCAGAGAATCTAATACGACAGAATCGTTTATTGGGCGATTTTGTGTTCAATGGGCAGTATTCAATATTTCCTGTAAATGGTAAAATCGTTATTTGTTTTGTTTTCATGCGAGTGTTCGCTGCTAAGCAAGTTAAAAAATAATATATATTATAGTTGTTTCATTGCTGGAATATAAAAAATAATTAGCTTTGCAAAATATAATGGATGAAAGAGCTAGGCATGAAGACTAAAGCAAAACGTAATATGGAAGTAGCACAGAGACTTATAGACAAAAGGTTCTATACAGAGAGTGTTCATTGCTCTTATTATGCAGTTTTGCAGTATATGAAATACGTATTGGCTTTTGTGCATCAGAATTCTATTCCTTATCAGGATCAAGATTTAAAAGATAAAGGCTCGCATGAGTTTATCTTAGGAGAGATTCAAAACAGGATTGCTAATGCAAAGCTTTCTAAAGGTATTGCTGAAGAAGTGAGGTTATTGAAGGCTAATAGAGCCTCTGCTGATTATGAATTGATGGAATTTACAGATATAGAAAGCCTTGAATGTCTTCAGACTGCAAATAGCATCAAAACGAAACTAAATACAGCGTTTGGTATGCAATTGTAAAAAAAATGGAACAAGAAAAAAGACTAAAGGAATGGTTCAGCCAAATGGCTGCACAATTCAAGGGAGTAAGGTTTAGATACGAATACTCAGAGAAGAAGGGCAAAATATTGGTATCTTATTATACTTCAGCTAGACTTCAGTCGAGCGATGAATTTTATAGATTTGTCATAGCATTTGAAGATGATATGGTAGATACTTACGGAGATAATTCTCCTTTGTTTTGTGAGAATGAAGAGTTATTTAAATTAACAGAGAATGCCCAATCGTTTGCTGCCTCTCCTATTGAGGCATATGCCCAACTCAAATGGGATGTAGCGGACTGTGATGATTACTCCAACTATATACAATCGATTCAAGAATATTCTTTAGCAGCATAATGATTATGGAAAATAATAATATCACACCGAAGTCCAAATTTCAACTTCGGAATTATCTGATAGAAGATGCTCACATTAAAATCACTAATCCAGAGATTGGAGATGATATGGAAACTTCATTTAATCCATCGGGTTCTTTTGATGAAGAAAAGAAACAGTTCCATTTGGTAATTGAAGCAGAAGTGAATGACAAAGACAAAAATTTCTTGGTAAAGCTTCGCATCCACGGAGTCTTCCTCTACGAAACAACCGATATGCAAAAGCTAAAGACTTTTATAGGACTGAATGCCCCTGCTATTTTATTTCCTTATTTACGAGCTTATGTAAGTAATATTACAGCTCTTAGTGGAATGCAGCCTATTATTATGCCTACATTGAATTTGTCGACAATTTGTAAGGATATGGTGGAGAAATTGATGGCTGAATAAGTCACTAATGGTATCCAAAATAGGAATAATAGACCTTCTACAAAGGAGCTATAATAGGATTTGTGATGAAAAACTTGTTTAATTGGAGAAGCTCGTAGATTTCTCCAATTTTTTTCTCGTGTGTCTTTGTTTTTATATTTCTTGATGACATATTGGGTTTGGCGTGAGCATATACAAAGAGGCGGGTGCTGTCCGTTATATGTTTTGTTGATTTGAATGTGATGAATTGTAAGAACGGGTTTGCCGAATAATTACGGTTAATTTGCATGGCTATTTTGAATATTTTCTTTAAAGAACGTGTCGTACTTCTCATTTCCCATATTGAGAATAAATAGATTAATTTGAGCTCTTGTTATGGCAGTATATATGAGCTCAGCTGATTCACTGTTGCTGTTTAACTCATTTTCTGTTCCTATGATAAGGATAATAGAGTGTGACTCCCATCCTTTATAGCTATGGATAGATGATAACTTGACTGTACCTGTTTTCATCCAGAAATGATTTTTCTTATTTTGTCTGATTTTTTCTATCTTTCTATTCAGATCTTTCCCATAATTCAAACAATAGGCTTTACATTTTTCATATTCTTCTTTGCTTTCAAATGTTGTTATGGTTTTTTCTTTTGATTGAGCCCTTATTTGATATTCAACATCTCTTAGAATATCAATTGTGGATGATAGTATTGTTACATCTGATGGGTGTATCATGAATTTTTTAATATATTTGATATAGGTGTCATATATATAATGAGCATCAGCTTCTGTACCGATGTTGGTATATCTGATACATTCTTGCTCAAGTCTTAGCATGGGGTTAGCTAATGTTTGCATCTCATCGATAGTATATTTTTGTTCTAAGAAGTGATGTTGAAAGTTCATTGCTAAACGACCTATTGAATTGGTGAATCGTCTGGATGTATTTAATGATTTGTTCCAAGTTCCTTTTATTCCAACTATTCTGGGTTCTCTATTCTCGTCTAGTGCTCTATCGTATATATTCTGTTTCTCGTCCCCAAAAACGACAAATTCACCATCCTTTTCAAGAAAATATTTGTGAATTATTTCCAGCCATTCAGTTTTGTAATCTTGTATTTCGTCAATTAGAATAACCTCATATTTTTTTGTCCTATCTTTTACATTTTCAAAGAACTCTGTATCTTCAAAAGGCTCTAAACCGCTTATTGTTAGTCCGTTACTGTTTGCTTCTGCCTTGAAAAACTGATGATAATTATTTATGTAGAATTTGTCCCATGGATAATTTTCTCTGACATCATTAATTCTATCATGAATGTAGTTTTTTAGGGAGAGATTGAATGTAAGAATCAAAATGGTGCTTTCTGTTCTTAAATAAGCATTAACTGCTCTTTTTGCAAGAACCAATGTTTTACCACTTCCTGCTACACCTTTGATCTTTCGTCTAGGGCTGATTTCACTTCTAATAAGTTCAGTTTGTTCTTTTGAATAATGTATATCCTTTCCTTCTTCTAGTTGATGAAAAGGGGGAAGGAGATACCGTTTAAAGCTTGAGTATAAAGATTCATCAAATAGGGTAGATGGCTTGTTGAATCCTATTTTCTCTAAATAGTTTAGTAATTTTTCAGAAGTTAATGAATCCTTTCCCCAGCATTCAACGTATTTTGTGCTATTTCTATTATCATGTAGAAAACTGTTAACTCGTTGTTCATCTTCATTGTGAAAATAGACCATTGTACAAATGATTTTTTGATAGTTGGAGTTATTAAAAGTTTTAGACAGCAGCGTATTTATGTGTAAATCAATAAAACTGTATCGATATTTTAGTACTTGTGATAAAGGAGACAATATAGGATGATTATTTCTACATAGATTCCAATCTCCAGATTTATTAATATAGTAATTATTCAAAATCCAATCTTTTACTTCTATAATAATAGCTCCATTATTCCTTTTAAGAATAACTATATCTGGTCTATCTCCATTAATAAATGGTTGGAAATATATTTCAAATTCTGGGTTTAAATTTTTTTGCAAGAAGTCAAGTAAAGCTAACTCTCCATTTGTAGCTTGTTGATGAAGATGTTTAATTGTATAATAATCTGGATATAATTGTGCCATATTGCTGATTTGTAAGTTGGTAATTCGAAATAATGTTGATTATTGCATATTCTGGTAATATCTGTTTATTTCTGATTCAATATTTATTATAAGGAGTGAGAAATTACCACCTTTTTTTAATGAACCCCTTCCATATTATTTCTTATGAAGTGTTTTCATGGTTTCGATGAATACTTTTATTGAAATTGCGATAGCGTTTTGTTGTTTGGCTCAGTTTTACTCTTTTCCCAATTACGGACGATGTTGACAATGTCAAGACTATAATCTCCGCCTTCACCTAGTCTTGGCCAGCCTGGATGATAAGCATTTATAAAAAGTTTATCTTTGATGGCGTAAGATTCTTGATTAAAGTCGGTTATTTTTATTTCTCCCCCTTCAATGTTTTTAAAATCATCTAGATCTATATAGTTCCAAGTTCCTCCAAAAATAACGATGTCAGGATCGTAAACCTCAAATTGCTTTTTCAATAGAGCATGATATTCGTCGTAAGCTTCTTGTATTTCAGAGCTATTCGAACGGCCTCCTCCAGGGACTTTTTTTATATTGATATAAGCAATTTCTTTTAAAACATCGAAACATTCTTTTCTTCTATATTCTGGCCAATCTAACCATTCTTGATCGTCCATCTCTTTTGTGTTATCTGTCTTTAGTATCCCATAAGAAGCATATATAACGCGTCTTATAGTTCCTATGCTGCAACATTTTTTTTCTAATAGCCATTTTTCATCTTGAAAAATATCTGAGAAACTCCAAGTTTTAGGAGAATCCGGAGCATTAGCCTCTTTCAAGACCCACATTACTCGATGCCTGGCTTTGAGATATCGTTCGGGATTAATTACACCATCAATGGCTACAGAACCTCTTTTCTTAGCGATATTTTTGATTTGTTCACTAATCTCGTCGCATTCTATTTTGAATTTTTCTAATGTTTCCATAAGCTACTTTTTCCATGATTGGTTTGTACATGGATCTCCAAAGATATCAGGAGTCTTAACTATTTTATCTTTTACTATCGCTAATATATTTGCATTTTGACTAAGGAAGAGAGCTATTTGCGCATGAACTGTTTGAAATGCACCCTTACCTTTATATGCGCAAAGCATTTCGATATAGTCGGGCTCGAACTCTTTTGAGAATTTCTTAATAAAGTCATGAGAATCAAAGACTTTGTTGGGCATTGCTTGGATTATCAATCTTATTGCAGGAATGTGATTCTTCATAAAAGAATCTACTGTTGGATTTACTGGTGTGCTCATTTTATTATTTATTTAAGGTTATTATTATATCAATCTATATTGTTTAATTAATATTGGCAGCAAAGATAATATTTTTATTTTTTTTAGTTGCAACTTCTTATGTTATATTTTTGTTTATATGGCTATAATTATCTGATAGATTAAATTTTAAATGTGAATCATTGTTTTTTATACTTGCAGCTTTGATGTTTAAATTATTTGCTTTATCTTTGTGAACAATATATGTAAATAGCCTTTTTCTGTATTATTAGGCTTGCATATGGAAATGTCAGAAGAAACTTTAAAAATTTATTTTATGAAAGAAGAGATTAATCGTGCGATAGAGGAATTTAAAAAGACTAATCCAAGAAAGGATATTATTGAAATATTAGATCGTGGAATTTGTTATGCGGAGAATAATCCCGTGAATGAGATCTTATTTACATGTATTAATCCGGCTTTTAATCAAAAAAAAAGTAATAAGGGCATACTTCCTACTTTTACTTTTGCTGATGCAGATCAAAAGATTCGATACTGGAAAAGACTTCATACGATTGTAGGAGATTTGCTCCCAAAAACAGCTTATTTGGATTTATTCCCTCTAATAGAGACAAGTCAAAAGAAGTTTGAAAAAACAGTACCCCTTGAATTGAAAAAGCCTTTATTAATAATAACACAAAAGGAGATAGAACGCATTAAGCCGAAACTGATTATTGTGGGGAATAGAGCCAGTCGTGCATATTGGGGTGCGATAAAGAAATATTCATGGATGGGATATAAGTTTGAGGAGATAGAGAGCCCTCTTAAAGATAAAGATGTAGTGGTGTATCGAATCGTTGGATTGAGAGACGACAACGAGAAGATCTCTTCTGAGACTTGTCTGCAAGGAACTGTGGTGGTGTTCTCTAGTGTATCTTACTGTTATCCGAAAGTGAAGACTTTATCGCCTGAGAATGTGAAGTGTCTTTATGAATTTGCATCAGAAATTTAATCATAGGATCTGGCATAGACTATAAACAAGATTGTAAGTCCAAACTTGTATCTCTGTTTATTCAAGTTTAGTATGAAAAAGACGGAAGAAAATATGAATCAATGATTTTGTTTTGATATTAATGAATCGCATAACTAATTATGGCTATAACGGATCAAACAAGGAAAATTCTATGGGGGAAGTCTGGCAATAGATGTTCTATATGTCGTAAGGAACTAGTCTCGGATAAAATTGGTGATGATGGAAACTTTATAATAGGAGAAGAATGCCACATCATCAGTAGCCAGCCAACAGGTCCACGATATAAGTCCAACGTCGCAAATTACGATACATACGAGAATTTGATATTATTGTGTAGAAATCATCATAAAGAAATCGATAGTAACATTGGAACGTATAATGAAGAACTATTACAATACATAAAAACGAACCATGAAAATTGGGTAGATGAATCTCTTAATAAGGCGAATGGTAAAGAAACAGGTCGGAAGCCTCGCTTTCTCAAGCGAATTACTTCAGGTAAAGAATTGGCTAGAATATTGTGTAATGCTTATGGTTTTTATAAGGATTATGATGACTCAATCCAAGAATCAGATATTGAGTATATTGCAGATGTATTTCAGGGGCTATCGGATTACATAGATATTTATGGCGATTTAGAGCCATGTGATCAAGTTAAAGCTGATTTTGAACTAAATAATATTATAAAAGATCTTGAAGAACATGGGTTTTATCTATTTGGAGATCGGCATGCTGAGAAATGGAAGTTTGTAGATGGGCGTTCTGAAATCTGTTCTATGTGTACCTTGGTAATTAAGAAGCAAGATAGTGAAGAAATAATCAAGTTTAATAAATAAATCCTTAGAATAGAAGTCAGCAGTAAAAGGTTTGATTTACCTTCTCTAATATTCTTGGATGATAAGCTTGCTGCTTAAAGAGCCTTTTTCATTCCTGGTAATGTTTATAACGGCAAATTACTCTACTATAATATTACACTACTGTCCCGTTAAAAAAGTAAGAACAGCTTCTAATTAGTTAATATTTAATTATTTATCTCTTAAAATCCTTGTACACGATTTGAAATTGTAATTTTGCGCGCAAAATAAAAAAGAGTTTGCGCCATGAATCAAGGAAAAACAGTATTTGCTCAATTGATGTCCATGATACCAGAAAGAGAGTTTAAACAATGCATTGATCGCTACAAAGGGAACTATCGTGTGCGAAATTTTACTTGCCGTGATCAATTCCTGATAATGAGCTTTGCTCAATTGACACGAAGGGAAAGTCTTCGTGACATTGAGCATAGTCTGAATGCATTTTCTTCTAAGCTGTATCACTGTGGAATCAATTATGCAGTTCCTCGTAACACTCTTGCAAAAGCAAATGAAACTCGAGATTGGAGAATCTATGCAGACTTTGGTCAAGCTCTTTTGAAGGTAGTTCGCCCATTGTACCAAGAGAAATCTGACTTTAGACTTAATTTGGATAACATGGTGTATGCATTTGATAGTAGCACTATAAGTCTCTGCCTTAAGCTCTGTCCTTGGGCAACGTTTAGGAAGAAAAAGGGAGGAATAAAAATGCATACTCTTCTTGACCTCAGAGGTAATCTTCCTGTATTTGTGCATCTTACAGATGCATCTGTTCATGATGTTAAAGCTCTCGAAGAACTTTACATTGAACCGGCAGCCTATTATGTTATGGACAAAGGATATGTTGATTTCTTTAGACTGTATGATCTGATTCATCAAAAACGTGCATTCTTTGTAACCAGAGCCAAAGACAATATGCTTTATAAAACAATAGAATCCTTCAAAGTTGATCAATCCACAGGAGTGATTAGGGATGAACTTATCAAACTTACCGGAGTTAAAACAGCTAAATGGTATCCTGACTCTATTAGAATGGTAGTCTATGAAGATTTTGCTACAAGTCATGTTTATAGATTTATTACCAATGATTTGGACAGAGAGGCTATTACCATCTCTGAACTTTATAGGGAAAGATGGAATGTTGAATTGTTCTTCAAATGGATAAAACAGCATCTTCATATCAAATCATTTTATGGCACTTCTGAAAATGCCGTTTACACTCAAATTTGGATTGCTATCTGTACTTACTTTCTTCTTGCTCTAGCCAAGAAGAAAATCCATATAGAGCAGTCGTTATATACTTTTTATCAAACACTAGGTCTTTCTCTATTCGAGAAAGTTCCTGTAAATGAATTGTTTAATAAAACCCCAAAAACCATCATTAAAGATGATTATCCTAATCTATTCACTATCAATGATTTTTAACGGGACAGCAGTGGGAATAGTAAACAAAGTGATCTGAATAGGTACAAATGAGTCCGGTTCAAGAGTTTTGAACACAAAATTTTCGGGTTTAACGAGAATATGATGCAACGCCAAAAGCTTTTGACTATGTCTAAACTCCTTTCTAGAAATAACATTACAAGAATCATTGCCTAGAAAAGTTTCATACAGCAACATCGAACATTTTAAGCTATCATTCTGATATTGCGGTCTGCGGGTGGCTGTATCGGTAAAAACATACTTATTGAATTCATTTAAAGCACTATAAGTTCCCGAATATTCCTTCGGGCCACAAGAAGAGAGCATCAAAAAAGCTCCAAGGTAAAAAAAGAGGTTTTTCATGGTAAAAAAGATATCTAGTAATTTGATCAAACTTCTTAGGGTTATCAATATTGCAAAGGCAATACACTGAATTTGTTAAGAAATTAAAGATAAACAATAAACTAACTATTCAGTGCATTGCCAAGCACGATAAATTTACTAAGGTATGAAAAACTACTATTACTACTTAATGTGAATACTTTATCTGCAATTGATTTTAATTAATCCAATTTGAAAGAGAACGGCATTACATACCACGCACGGGCAAGCTTACCACTCATCTTTGCAGGCTGCCAATTATTAGACGCACCCATCAACTTAAGTACACGGAGAGCCTCAGCATCTAATGAAGGGCATAAAGATCGAACAACCAAAGCATGACTAATGCTGCCATCTATCTCTACTACAAAACGAACAATAACTTTCCCTTGGAACCCTTGTGCCTGAGCTTCTGCTGGATACTTCAAGTTAGCATTCATAAACTTGTACATCTCAGAAGCGCCGCCCTTCCACAGAGGAGATTCGTCAACCTTCTCAAGAGGTTGATCTTTATCTAGCTGCACCTGAACAACTCCATTGATAGCCTTCTTACCCCACAGTTTTGTGGCAGCTTGGCCTTTAAGAATTGTAATACTCTTTATGTCAGCAATTTCAGCTCCAAAGAATGCTGCAAGATCTGCTTTGGTAGCAGTAGACAGATGCAAGCTCTTCTGTTGATTTGCAGATAATTGAACTTCTTTGCCATTAAGTACTAATAGTGGACTACCAGATGTTTTTTTATTCTGTTGGGCAGGAACGGACTGAACTTCTTTATTAGTAAGTATTGCAAGTGAAGCCTCAGCATTTCCATTCTCTAATGCAGGAATACTCTGTGAAGGCTCATTTAAAAGCGTTTCTGCGAGATGAGTATAAACACTTTGCGTATTACGGGCTACTACTTCAATGTGGCTAAACAGCATTAAGACAGCTACAAGTGGGAGAAGAAGAAAATATTTAGTCCTTCTGATTTTCTGGGTTTGAGGTTTGTTCATCATGAGTACACGTTTTTTTATCGGTAAAACATTAAAATTGGTATATAAGGTTGCTGCAGCGGGCAAATGTTGTGCTTCGCGGAGAAGATGGTATTGATAGCTTCGCGCATCATGGTTTTCGTTCAACACTTGGCGGTCGGCAAGATATTCAAGATTATGACGTACTTCACGTTGAAGCAGCCAAGCAAAAGGATTTATCCAACACGCAATACAACTCAGTTCTGTCCATAGGATATCAATGGAATGAAAGCCACGTACATGTGCTAATTCATGTGCCATTACTTGAGCATATTCTTCTCCTTCGCGGTGTTCCCATAAGGAAGTCGGTAGAAATATCCATCCAAAGAAAGAGAAAGGTGCAGTTATCTTTTCACCAATACGCACTTTCTTCGTGAAATATTGATCGGATTGCTCTCCATTTATGGGAGTGCTATGAAGAGCTAACCGAACAAGGGCACCCAATTGGATAAGGAGCTTTAGCAATAGAATAGCAACTCCGACTTCATACACAAGAATTCCGGCATTAATCAGGAAGTCCGACCATGAAAAAGAATCGGCAACTTGTGGAGCAGAAGCACCTAGAGAGAAAGATTGGGCATAAATCACTGCCAATCCTTGAATTGGAGCTTCGTCTTGAAACCAAGCATTCAAATTAATATTGGGATAGAGCCATGCTACAGCAAAAAAAGACAGTAGCACAAAGCGACGCGAATGGAGGAACGTATCCTGCGTACAGCAAGAACGATAGAAGGTATAGAAGAGAACAATGGCTACATTCACCTTCAAAAAATAGGTTAATTCGGGAGTCATGGTAGTAGCTTTTAATTAGTTTTTTTTCTGTTTTTCAATAAGGGCGATAATTTCTTTTAGCTCATCGGTCGATATTTTCTGCTCATCGGCAAAAAAGGAAACCATTTCTTTATAGGAATTTTCAAAATAATTCTGCACTACTCCATTTATAAAATAATTCTTATAATCCGTTTGTGCTATAAGTGGAGTATACTCATATGTATTACCTAATTTGCGTGCTTTGAGGTAGTGCTTATGAACTAGATTTTTCACTATAGAAGCCAAGGTGGTATACGGAGGCTTAGGGTCTTCATACTGTTCTAGGATGTCTTTTACGAAGCAGGATCCTAATTTCCATACGTAAAGCATCGTTTCTTCTTCTTGTTGGGTCAACTTTTCCATATTGGTATTATAATCAAATTAATAGTTCTGACAATTAGTTTATTACGAACACTTCGCAAAACTACGAAACTTTCGTAATAACACAATACCTTTGTAGTTAAACTTAGTTAATGGACTGTTCTTTTTTTTCAAGATGAGTATTTACTACAAAAAACAACACCGCGTGAAGCTTTCGCCTCACGCAGTGTATTTATTATTAATAAACTAATTAGCAGCTAATTACTCAGCCGTATAGTCCATTGTTACCATACGTTTGTAGCTCTGGTAACGTTTCTTTGCCATATTCTCAGCTGCGTTAAATAGTTCAGCAGCCTCAGAAGGGAATTGCTTCATAACAGAGAGATAACGTACCTCACCTTTAAGGAAGTCTTGGAAGCCCTCCCATTTGGGTTCTTTGCTATCGAGCGTGAAAGGATTCTTTCCTTCAGCTTCCAACGCTGGGTTGAAACGCCACAAGTGCCAATAACCGCATTCTACAGCTGATGCTTCTTCAGCTTGTGCCTTACCCATACCTTTCTTCAAGCCATGGCTGATACAAGGTGCATAAGCGATAATCAAAGAAGGTCCGGGATATGCTTCTGCTTCACGAATAGCTTTCAAGCATTGAGCTTGGTCGGCACCCATCGCGATTTGAGCTACATATACGTAACCGTAAGTAGTAGCAATCATACCTAGATCTTTTTTGCGTACACGCTTACCTGAAGCGGCGAACTTAGCGATAGCCCCTAGAGGAGTAGCCTTAGAAGACTGACCACCGGTATTTGAATAAACCTCTGTATCGAGTACGAGGATATTCACATCTTCACCGGAAGCTATTACGTGATCTAAACCACCGTAACCAATATCATAAGAAGCACCATCACCACCAATAATCCATTGTGAACGTTTTACCAAGAAGTGACTTAACTCTTTAATTTGCTTGCAATCAGGACAACCTGCTTTGCTTCCTTCTTCTACAATGGCAAGGACCTTTTCAGTAGCCACTTTACTAGCGTCCGCATTATCTTTATTTTCTAACCATTCTGTAAAGACTGCTTTTGCATCTGCAGGAGTTGCTTCTGCTGCAACCATTTTCTCCATGGTAGTAACAAGGCGCTCACGCATCTTCTTGTTGGCAAGCTCCATACCCATACCAAACTCGCAGAAGTCCTCGAAGAGTGAGTTAGCCCATGCCGGACCTTGACCTCTGTCGTTAGTAGTATAAGGAGTAGAAGGCACTGAACCTGAATAGATTGAAGAGCAACCGGTAGCGTTAGCTACCATCTCGCGATCTCCATAAAGTTGAGTGATTAGTTTCACATAAGGAGTTTCACCACAACCTGAACATGCACCCGAAAACTCGAAGAGAGGAGTTGCAAACTGTGAGTTCTTCACATTTGCTTTAATGTCGATCAAATGTTGTTTGGTCGTCACGTTCTTCACGCAATAGTCCCAGTTAGGAACTTGGCTCAATTGGCTTTCAAGAGGCTTCATGATAAGTGCTTTACCACCCTTCTTAGGATTACCCGGACAAACATCGGCACAGTTGCTACAACCTAGACAGTCGAGTACACTTACTTGAATACGGAAAGTCATACCATCGAATGCTTTACCTACGGCTTTAAGCTGAGGTGCATCTAAACCCTTCTGCTCTTCAGCATCGAGAACGAATGGACGGATACAAGCATGAGGACAAACGTATGCACACTTATTACATTGGATACAATTATCTGAATTCCATTCAGGAACGAAAGCAGCTACACCACGTTTCTCGTATTTTGAAGTTCCTTGTTCCCAAGTACCATCTTCAATACCGTTGAATGCGGATACTTTTAACAAGTCACCATCTTGTGCGTTGACTGGACGAACTATTTGGTTGATAAAAACAGGATCGCTATTCTCGGCAGCTCCCTCTACAACGAGGTTAGACCACGCAGCATCTACGGGAAGTTGCTTGTACTCACCACCACGATCTACGGCAGCATAGTTCTTATCAATAACATCTTGACCCTTGTTGCCATACGATTTCACAATGAATTTCTTCATCTGCTCTACTGCCAAATCTACAGGGATTACAGCGGCAATGCGGAAGAAAGCGCTCTGAAGGATGGTGTTGGTACGATTACCTAAACCAATTTCTTGTGCTATTTGAGTCGCATTGATATAATAAACTGTGATGTTATTGTCGGCAAAATACCTCTTAACTTTGTTAGGAATATTTTTTGCAAGTTCTTCACCTTCCCAGATTGTATTCAAAAGGAATGTACCGTTCTTGCGAAGGCCACGAGTGACATCGTACATGTGTAGGTATGCTTGCACGTGGCAGGCTACGAAGTTTGGAGTATTTACCAAATAAGTAGAACGAATTGGAGTATCTCCAAAACGAAGGTGTGAACAAGTGAAACCTCCTGACTTCTTAGAGTCGTAAGAGAAGTATGCTTGACAACGCTTGTTGGTATTATCGCCGATAATTTTCACAGAGTTTTTGTTAGCACCTACAGTACCATCAGCTCCTAAACCGAAGAACTTCGCTTCGAACATGCCTTCGCCGCCCAATGCAACTTCTTCTTTCTGAGGGAGTGAAGTGAAAGTGACATCGTCTACAATACCTATTGTGAACTGATTTCTAGGATAGTTGAGCTCAAGATTCTCGAATACAGATAAAATTTGAGCAGGAGTAGTATCATTACTACCCAAACCGTAACGACCACCTACAATAATAGGCGCGTCTTCTTTTCCGTAGAAACAATCTTTTACATCGAGGTACAAAGGCTCACCGGTTGCACCAGGTTCTTTAGTACGATCGAGTACTGCAATACGTTTTACGCTCTTAGGCACAGCCGACAAGAAGTGTCTTGCAGAGAATGGGCGATAGAGATGCACAGATACCAAACCGACTTTCTCACCTTTGCCGATAAGGAAATCGATTGCTTCACGAGCTGCCTCTGTAACAGAACCCATTGCAATGACTACACGCTCTGCATCATCAGCACCATAATAGTCGAATAGACCATAGTTACGACCGGTAATCTTATTAATTTCGTTCATGTACTCTTCTACAATTGCAGGCACTGCATCGTAAAAACGGTTGCTGCTTTCGCGGTGTTGGAAGAATACATCAGGATTCTCAGCCATACCCTTCGCTACCGGAGAATTAGGGTTAAGAGCACGTTTGCGGAAGTCGGCAATAGCCTCTTCGTCAACTAGCGGAGCAAGATCTTCCATATCCAACTTCTCGATTTTCTGAATCTCGTGTGAGGTACGGAAACCGTCGAAGAAGTTTATAAAAGGAATTTTACTTTTCAAGGTAGCCAAATGAGCTACACCGGAAAGATCCATAACCTCTTGTACAGAGCCTTCACAAAGCATTGCAAAACCGGTCTGACGACAAGCCATTACATCTTGGTGATCACCGAATATACAAAGTGCATGAGAAGCTAGTGTACGTGCACTTACGTGGAACACGCAAGGAAGCAACTCACCTGCAATCTTATACATATTAGGAATCATCAGCAATAAACCCTGAGAAGCTGTATAAGTAGTAGAAAGGGCACCTGCTTGGAGAGAACCATGAAGAGCACCTGCGGCACCACCTTCACTCTGCATCTCCTGCACTAATACCGTTTCTCCGAAGAGATTTTTACGACCTTTAGCAGCCCATTCATCCACGTGTTCTGCCATGGTTGAGGAGGGAGTGATTGGATAAATAGCCGCTACTTCGCTAAACATATACGAGATATGTGCTGCAGCTTCATTACCGTCACAAGTGATAAATTTTTTTTCTTTAGCCATAATTACTAAAATAAATTTAACTGTTAAGTATTTAATTGTGTGTATTTTCTTTTATAAATCAATAGAGGAAACCCAATAACCAAAGCGGGATGCAACGACCAGTTGGAGCTGCAAGATTGCTCACTATGGGAATCACGCTATGCGTACTTCCTACATGAATATGCCGTTGTACAAGTCCGAGAGGATCATCGAAAGCCGGAACTTCGTCCAATAAGCGGAAGCGGAGTTCATTGTCGACCCAAAAGGAGCAAGCCCGATCGCCACAACTCACCCAATGATCCTTCATCACGGTATTCATAAAGAAGGTTTCATTAATTTCTTCTTGAGTAATGGACTCTTCTTCACCATATTGGCCTTGTTTTATGCAACATGCCAAATTGGTATTGTGCAGCAATATACGTGAAGGTTTCTTCGGAAAGCTTTGTCCACGTGGATAAATAAGATTTATCAAACGAGCATCATATAGGTATTTAATATAATTCATTACCGTAGCACGTGAAGTATCTATTTCAGAGGCCAGGTGACTTACATTCGGACTTTGCTCGCTATTCAAAGCTAACAAATAAAATAGTTGCTTAATACGGTGCAAGTATTTGAGCTCTATCTGCTTGATAAAAAGGATGTCGAGTTCTATCATCATATTCATCGTTTTCAGCAGATTCTCCGAGTAATTTCTCTTTTCAAGAAAGAAGGGATAGAAGCCATGGTGCAGATAATCCCGAAAAGCGGGAAGAGGGTCTCCATCTTTTAGCACTTCTAAAGTCACTTTTTCCGGATCGGCAAGAATTTCTTCAAGAGTTAAAGAGGGATAATCACGTTTCCTAGTAAGATTCAAAAACTCCCGAAAACTAAAGCCACGAAGGTTATAGCTCTTCACGAGCCCATTCAATTCGGGATTATCCTCATCTAAAGGCATTACGGAACAACCGGTAAAGACAACTTTTAATTCAGGTAATTCATCGTAGATAAGACGCAAATCGTGACTCCAATCAGGATATTTAAAGATCTGATCGAAGAGCAATACGCGACCGCCTCCTTCAAAAAAATGCTTTGCAAAGTCAAAAATACGATGCTTCGTAAAGTAGAAAGTATTCAGATTTACATAAAGGCAAGAGCGGTCACCGGCAAATTGTTCTTTTGCATATTGCAATAAAAAGGTCGTTTTGCCTACGCCTCTTGTCCCTTTAATACCTATCAGACGATCGTTCCACTGAATTTCATCCATCAGTTGACGGCGCACAGGGGCTTGCACATGAGCCACAAGATATTCGTAAGTCCTAAAGAAAGTCTCCATCAGTCGTTTTTTCTCTTCTTTTTCTTATTATGTGCGCAAAGATAATATTTTTTATCCGTTTTGCAAACTCTAGATTGCAATTTTTGTTTATTTTTGCACAGAATTATCATGTAAATGTATGAAAACTGTATATCTCTTCAATCCAGAGAACGATTTGGCTCTAGCAGCAAACGCTCCGTATTTCACTTCACCCAAACTGCCACGGCTGATGGCCAGAGACTTGGCATCACTACCTCACTGGTACGGTTCCGCTACAGAATCGACTTGCACCGAAGATGAAAAGGTTCATTGGCTATCTTTGGAAGAGCTCCATTCTCGGGCTACTTGGGGAGATCGAGACGGCAATCCGCATGGCTTTCAGCAGAACGACTTTGCCGACTGCAGACTCTCTCCATGGGGGTGGAATGAAAGTTTACGAACCGAAGCTTTGAAAGCTAATTTTCTGGAAAGCAACATACCTAAAATACATGAAATAAATACATTACGTCAAATTTCAAATCGCGCTACAGCGGTAACAATTCTAGAGGAATTACGTACAGAGCTTATCGGAGAAAGCGTATGCGGATACTCACAAGTTTGTCAATCGCTTGCCGAAATAGAGACCTTCCATAAACTTCATCCCCAGATGTTATTAAAGGCTCCATGGTCGTGCAGCGGAAGAGGTCTGTATCCGGTAACACTACCCCATCTCACTCCACAGATAAGAGCATGGGCTATTGGCCTGATTGCCTCACAAGGGAGTGTCATTGCTGAAGAACTGCAAGAAAAAGTACTTGATTTCGCAATTGAATTTATATACAAAAAAGAGATCCAGTTTGCCGGCTACTCTGTTTTTGAAACTGACAACCGAGGGAGCTACGTTGGCAATCGATTGGCCACAGATGCCGAATTGGAAGATATCATCTGTCAACGCATACCCCGCCCACTTCTCAATCGCACAAAAGAGCTACTTTTGCAGTTCCTTACAAAGCAACTACAAGGCACAGCCTTCTCCGGTTATCTAGGAGTGGATATGCTTGTAAACAGCAAAGGTTTATTGCTTCCCTGCGTAGAAATTAATCTTCGCATGAACATGGGTATGGTTGCACACAAAGTATATGAACGACTTTTCGCTCAAGGAGCAAACGGCCTATTTCGGGTAGATTACTTCCCCACGAGCTCAGCTCTTCTAGCCAATCACAAAGAAGAGTCGTCGTTGCATCCCGCTTTATTCGATGAAGCTGGTCACCTAGTAAGCGGATATTATCCTCTTACTCCTATTGGAAATAAGACACAATACCGTGCAGCGGCATGGGCAAACAAACAGGAATAAAGTTAAGGTCCATCGTTCTTTTTTATCTTTATCGTTTAATTCCGCCAACGGGTTAGAAAAAAATAAATATATTTGCATCAATAAAAATAATACCATGAAAAAAGAGAACATGAAAAAACACATCCTAAACTTATTATTAACGTGTTGCATTCCACTGTGTGTTTGCAATGCACAACCGCTCATCAAAAGTGCAACACAGAATGTGGAGCAAAATAAAGAGCAAGAAGCAATTAAAACGATCGAGGATTTTTATAAGATTTATACCAATGATAAGCTAGATGTTAAACTTCAAGATTCGCTAAAAGAAAGATATCTAACTCAAAGAATGATCGCAAAAGTGGCAAGAATGCGATATGAAACGGATGCAGACCCTATTATTCGGGCACAAGATTTCACACCAGAGGCTATGAAAACGCTAGTCGTTGCACATTTAAACAAAAATTGGTACAAGGTCAGCTATACTTCTACCTATAATAAGGAAAGCTCGAGTATTGAAATTCCACTAAGGCTTGTCAAAATAAAAGGCTTGTATAAGATCGACTATATTACTCCACCTTGGAATAATACCGCATACGGTGACGGCCTACTGTTTGACAATCCGATAAGACTGTCGGTTGACAGCTCCACTCCTTTGTCATTGCTGAAAACCTTTTATGCATGCTACATAATGGAATACTGTAGCATGCCGGAAGACCTGTCACAACGCCTGAAAGAATTAAGAGCGAAGCATTGTAGCGCAAAATCATTGGAACAATTTGAAATAGCGGCTCAAGAAGAAGAAAAGGACGGGCGCAAGGGATATGATAAGTTCATTAATGGTTTCGACTTTGACCGACTGTGGCTTAGTTCCTTGATCTATAAACATTTAAGGGGAAATAAATATCAAGTTTGCTATAAAGGGAATGGAAAAGCTGTTATCATAGAGCTTAGCATAATAAAAAAAGGAGGAACTTATCTGATTAACAACATCAATACTAAGTGATAATTATTTCGATTCGAATAATGTAAATCGAATAATTGTTCTTTTGAAAGCGATCTTCTTCGGTACAAAAGTAAGCACTGAATATAACTTAAATATTTCGGGGTCAAACCCTTCAATCCTTCAGCATTGACGTATAACAATCTGATTTACAAAAAGGAATCGACTGAATAGTACTACTGAAACCCTTCAGAACTCTTCAGTCGATTTCTGCTAAGCAAAAGGTCTCTTTTCGAGGAAATATTCACAAGTTTTCATGCGCAACAAAAAGGCTGCTGCCAGCTGGCGAATTCATTTTTCCCAGCTGTTAAAAACGAATTTGCCAACTGGTAAAAATGAATTCAACAGCTGGCATTCGCTACTTTGATAATTGGGATTATACTTATAAGCTTAGAGGAAGAAATACTGATGAAAAAAATTATAAGCATGAATGCAAATACGTTTATAATTGATTCTGCAAATGATATATCCAAGACGATAAAATTCCTAAAAGATATATGGATGTTATAGATATATATAATCGTAAAGTAATTATTATTTACAGCAAGCATCCCAGAAACAGCGCTGTGTTCTTTTTTACGTAATTGACCACGATGGCTAATTTTAGGAAGCCAGGCTGTAAGATTCCTGAAACTTTTTACACGGATCTTTCAGGAATTAGAACACTGTATAACAACAATTTAAATGCGATTCCTGAAAGACTGAAGGATTTCTATTCGGAATACTTTTTCCTATAAATATTACTATAAGAAAAATAGATTCTCCATCTCTCGGCTCAAGGCTATACAGAACAAGAGACCGCAGAGAAGGAAAATCTTAAAATTTGTACGGTAAAAAATTTGTTTTTATTGCTTTGCTGCATCCAAATGTTGTACCGAACGAATAGGACGGCCATCAGTCGTTAGTCCTTCAATAATAATCTGTTGGGCACCTCCGCGATCATCGGTATAATAATCGAATACTCCAACGCCGGATGTGTCAATTTTCAGACGAGGATTCCAATAAAGAGTATTACGTAAGTCTGTTTCCTTTTTCTCTTTCAAGGTAGGAGTGCTATATACGGGATGATAAAATTCCACGGAGCTGTTATAGCCTTTTGGAATAAAATAGATTAAATTAGTCTTTTCGAAGCTATCTGGTTTAACAGTTGTTTTTACAGAAAGGATCAGTGCTCCGTTAGATCCTTTTGAGCCCAACATTGCAAGTCCTGCCCCATTATATTTAAGAATATCAAGACGCTCTATTTCATCGGTATTATACGACTGAAGAATGGAATGATCATCATATTGTATGCCATTAACAATTAATAAAGGAACTTTTGAAGGAGTATTCATAAAAACGATACTAGCTCCATCTTCCGAGGCAGAAAGTCCGGGTACTTGCTGCAACAAATCGAACGCATTTTGCATACCAAGATCTTTGAAAAAGTTCTCATCAATATGTCGATCAGACAGTGTAGATAGCAAATAGTTCGGATTAGAACGATCGAGTTCCTGTTTCTTTTTACCTTTAACTTCTACTTCCTTCAAATTATACAGAGGCATACCTCCTTCTGCAAAATACCGCTTACGAGTAGCATCCATTGCCTCATTGCTCTGAGCATTTATATTCAAGCCATCAGGATAAGGCATTTTCGTATTAGCTCCAGGCATAGTAAGTTCAGGCATCATAGTCACCACAGCAGGTAATTTATTACTCGCATAAGCGCTTATTGCAAACTTAGTACTGTCCGGAAAATCGGGACCAGAAAGCAATGCATTTCCTTGTGCATTAGCCGAGCCTGAGAACATTACACTTTCTTTTGAGTTTTTATATGAGCCCCGCCCTGTAACGCGCATACCTTCAGCACTTCCTACAACGGGTTTTACAGATGCCATAAAGGTCATTCCTTGTTCCACAAAATAGCGAAAAGCGGTATCAGGCTTTTGAGTCATATCATCGACCTTAAAACGGCGCCAGCCTTGAGTTAACATCAATAAATTAAGCTCAGCTAAAGCACGTTTGTTGGAAGGTAAGAAATAACGTCCCGGATTCTCGACAAATCCCTTCAGATCGGAGGTGAGCAATAAATTAGTACAAATATTCTCTGCTAAAGAGTCTTGAGGAACGAGTCCTTCATCCACAACGCTTACCGAGAAATCACCTGGAAGAGGGGCTCCGGAAGGATCCTGTACATTAAGTGCTACTTGCACTCTCTCACGAGGGCCATAGGCACTTTTATACGGTGTTAATACAGCAAATGGCTGACGGGCATTCTTTACGAAAATGAGACGTTCACTGATCGCTTTTCCTTCTTTATTCAATAAAACAAGATGCGTAATCCCATCTTTTAAATATTGTTCTTGTATTAAATCGGTTTGCATTTGAGCTCCTACTACTTGCATATAACGAAGAAGTCCGCGTGTGTGCGCCACCACATAAAGAGTGTCAGGCCAAGGGGTAGACTCTGTTTTCAGAAGTTGATAAGAAATTCCGGCTACAGTATGCCGAGCAATCAATTTTATTCCTTTTGCTTTTACTTCAGGAAGATTGAAAGTGTGCTTTATGCCTCCTTCTGAAGTTACTTCAGCCTGATATTTTTCACCTTCCTCTGCATTTAAGTTGAACGCACCCATACCATCAGACATCGTTTTTAGCTGAGCAACCTCTGTGCCTTTACTATCGATAACACGGCCTGAAATTGGTAATGAATAGCCGTTTGTGCCTTGCGCCTTAAAGGCAACAACCTGATTAGGAGCAGCAATTAAATCACCTCCCTCAGGAAAGAAAGCCACATTATAATCGACTTTTGAAATATAAGGATAAATACAAGTGGCGAACTTATACGTCTCATCCTCGAGTACAAATTCCACTCGCTGCTTCTTTACCGTCTGATCGAAAGGAATATCAAGATTTAATATCCCTTTTGCATCTGTTTTTACTGCACCTTTTGCCATCGCATTCTCACCGCGATAAACTGTATAATTGAAATTCAACTCGCGGGTAAAAGGTTTGCCGTTATGCTGAAGAGTCATTATAGCATGGAGCTTCTCTGGGCTTACCGGTACGTATTTTGTATCCGCAGATATTTCGTTATCAATAGGATTCTCTATTGAAATTAAACGATTATACAGGAAATCAGGATCTTCATTACGCATCCAATTTGTATAAGCTCGCAAATAGTAGCTACCTGCAGGAAGTTTGGCATCAAGTTTTAGTTCTCCGGCAAAAGCGCCATTTTCAGAACGTATTTTTTTTGATAAACAAATTGAATCCTTGCGATCGAATAACTCAACCGTAATATATTTACTATATGCATCTTGCTCACGATTGCTCACTGCACTTACCAGATAAGCTTTGAACCAAATATTCTCTCCAGAGAAATAAGAAGTACGATCAAGATGCAAATAAACCTTTTCTTGAGGAGCTGCAATTAATGCACGAAAATAAGAAAGCACAGAGTTTTTTACAGAAATCGGGGCTGGTGAAAGCGGAGATGTGTTTTGAAAAGAAGTGGCTTTAGCACTATGTGAAGCTGTGCTTAGAAGCATCACGAAGAATAATAAAGAAAGGCCGCGAAATGATTTTAAGTCCATAGAGAAGATTTTTTTCTATTATTTCTGTTTTTTTATTCACTTTCTAGTACGTACATTGCTCGTAATTGAGAATTTTGCACTATCTTTGCGGCAAATATACTACTAAAATTTGGAATATGAAGAAAATTGTTTCTATTTTATTGCTTTTCACTATCTTTATATCAGTAGAAGCACAAACAAAAGATTCTGTTAAATTAGACAGCTTAACGTTCACCACTATTCAGAAGAATGCAATTACAAGCATTAAGAACCAATCTCATTCAGGCACCTGCTGGGCTTATTCAGGGTTAGGTTATTTCGAGAGCGAATTACTCCGCCTCGGCAAAGGAGAACACGAACTTTCAAGAATGTTTATTGTACGACATACATATATGGATCGCGCGATTAATTATGTGCGATTCCACGGTGATGCTCCACTTGGACAAGGAGGCAGTTTTTACGACATCGTTTACGGAATTAAGAACTACGGCATCGTGCCACAAGAAGTCTATTCAGGACTTGCAACCGGTGATTCCTTACCCGACTTTTCAGAATTAGAACCTGTAATGACCGGTTATATAAAAGGACTTATTGAAAGCAAAAACAAAAAGCTATCAAACGTTTGGGAAAAAGGATACGAAGGGATACTTGATGCTTATTTCGGGAAAACTCCTGAAGAGTTCACTTATAAAGGGAAAAAGTATACCCCAAAAACCTACGCAGAAGAACTTGGTTTAAAATTGGATGACTACGTTTCATTAACAAGTTATTCGCACCATCCTTTTTATAGCCAATTCTCTCTTGAAATTCAAGATAATTGGCGCCAAGAGCAGAGCTATAATTTGCCTATCGACGAACTGATGCAAACCATGGATTATGCCGTTCGTAATGGATTCACTTTTGCGTGGGGAAGCGACGTAAGTGAAACTGGATTTAACCGTAAAGGACTTGCCGTAATTAGCGGTGAAGAAAAGGTAAAAGACGTAAAAGGTAGCGATGCTGCTAATTGGTTAGGCCTAAGTGAGGGAGAACGTCAAAAGAAGGTGGACTCTAAACAAGCAACTTTTGCCATCACACAAGAGATGCGCCAAAAGGCATTCGACAACTGGGAAACCACGGATGACCACGGCATGGTAATATTTGGTCTTGCAAAAGATCAACTCGGACGTGAATATTATATGGTAAAGAACTCATGGGGAGAAAGAGGAGATTACAAAGGAATCTGGTATGCCAGCAAACCTTTTGTTGCCTACAAAACGATGAATATCCTTATCAACAAAAACGCAATTCCTAAAGACATTCGCAAGAAATTGGGAATAAAATAAGTAACCGATTTTCGGTACAAAAAAAGAGTGAAGATGCATTGTTGCAATCTTCACTCTTTTTTTGTATTCACATCAAAGTCCATGTGAAATCAAATTTTATTTTTCGAGGCAAGCTTGTTGATAAATATGCGCAGTATCTTTTGCGGTAAGCGGATAAAAAGCGCCTATTGTTTTACCTTTATTTATATGTAAGTTTTTCACCAGTAAAGGTATATCTGCCACTTCAATACCTAGTTCCTTAAAGGTAAGAGGCATGTTCAGCGAATGAAAGAAACGACGCAAGCGGGCAATGCCTTCACGGGCGGTATCTTGTTTGTCAACCAATGGGGCTACACTCATCACTCGAATGGCAAATTGCGATAACTTATTCAACGGATTGGGGCGATGAGCTTCGGAAGAAGCCTGATTCGCAAAAAAAGAACTTTCTGTAATCACCTGTGACACCATTTCCTTTTCAGCCCTTTGCACAATATATTCCATCCATGCAGGTACAATTACTGCTAATCCGGCTCCATGAGTTACATCATAAAGCGCACTTAATTCATGTTCCATAAAATGCGAAGCCCAATCCTCTACACGTCCTACGCCGCAGATACCATTATGAGCGACTGTAGCCGCCCAAAGGATATTAGCTCTAGCGTTATAATCTTTCGGATCGTGCATCACCTTCGGAGCTTCTTTTAAAATGCCCTTTAGAATTCCCTCACAAATGCGATCCGTAATTTCACAATCTTCGGTATTTGAGAAATAGCGTTCCATCACATGAACCATCATATCTACAATTCCCGCAGCTGTTTGATAAGGTGAGAGGCTCATAGTAAGTTCCGGATTCAAAATTGAGAACTTGGGGCGCAATGCATAAGTGGTACGCAACGACAACTTTTGCTGTGTAGCTTTTTTGGTAATTACAGAATTTCCACTCCCTTCACTTCCGGCAGCCGGGATGGTAAGTACGACTCCAAGTGGAAGTGCTTTTTCTGTTTGAGCAACTCCTGAATAGAAATCCCAAAAATCGCCTGCATAAGGAGCACCTATTGCAATCGCTTTAGCGGTATCAATTACAGACCCACCTCCTACCGCTAAAAGGAAATCTATATTTTTATGTTGCACAAGGCCAATTCCTTCATACACCTTCTCATCCGTTGGATTGGGTTGTATGCCAGTAAGTTCAAGGTAAAAGATACCAGATTCACAAAGAGATGCCTTGACACGATCAAGTAAGCCACTGCGCTGTGCTGAGCCGTTTCCCGAAACGACAAGCACCCTTCGCGCACCATATTTCAGAAGAGCAGAACCTGTTTGCTTCTCTGTACTAGGCCCAAAGATAAACTCTGTGGGACTATAAAAAGTAAAACTATTCATTTTAAAGTCATTAATTTCTTATCTGAAATGCAAAATAACAAAAATCTTATTTCTTAGCCAAACATCTGTTCACTTATTTTGAAAAACTATTCATTTTTGAGCGGCTTATATTGATTTTTCACATAAATGTTATATCTTTGCAAAATACTAACCAAAAAGCATTTCATGAGAAGATTTATTATTGGGCTCTTTATTGCCTTTTTTAGCAGCGGGTATCTCTCAGCGCAGCAGACTATTAATCTTGCAGGACAATGGGGTTTTCAAACAGACCGTAACGACCTCGGGATCATCCAAAAGTGGTATGAACAAAAACAATCACCCGACTTTATTGAATTACCGGGTTCCATGGTAGAACGAATGAAAGGAGATCCTATTAGTACTAAAACAGTTTGGACGGGAAGTCTATACGACAGTTCTTACTATTATAGCCCGGCCCTTGAACGCTATCGACAAGCAGGGAATATTAAACTACCCTTTTTCTTAACCCCCAACTGCCATTATGTAGGGGTGGCATGGTATAAACGTAGTGTTACTTTACCGAAAGATTGGAAGAACGAACGTATTGTCCTCTTTCTAGAACGTCCGCATATTGAAACCACGGTGTGGGTTAACGGAAAGAAAGTCGGCACTCTAAATTCGCTTTGTGTGCCCCATCAGTACGACATTACTAATTTATTAAAAGCAGGCAAGGAGAATCGAATCGCAATTCGAATAGACAATCGTATTAAAAAGGAATATGATGTCGGGATGGATTCTCATTCCGTTACTGATCAAACACAAGGAAACTGGAATGGAGTGGTGGGCCGCATAGAGTTACAAGCAACGCCTCAAGCATGGGTACAGAGCATACAAGTTTACCCTAATATCACTACAAAAGAAGCTATTGTAAAAATACAAATATGCACCAGTAAAGCACAGACATTAAAAGGGACACTAACATTGGCTGCTAAAAGCTTCAATAGCGAAAAGAGCCATGAGCCAAAAGCATTAGAGATGACTCTTCCTGCCATAGAATGCCCGGGCACTATGAACTTAGAAGTTACTTTACCAATGGGGGATGATGTTTTACTCTGGAATGAATTCCATCCCGCACTTTACAACCTTACTACCACTTTAAGTACCCAGCTTGGCTCCACAGCAAAGCAAACCGAGTTTGGCATGCGTGATTTCCACATTGAGGGAAAATATTTCTATATTAACAATGTAAAGACTCAGCTACGTGGCACAGTAGAAAATTGCGACTTCCCACTGACAGGCTACGCACCAATGGATCTTGATTCATGGGTAAAGGTTTTCCAAAAATGTCGTGAATATGGCTTAAACCACATGCGCTTTCATTCTTTTTGTCCACCGGAAGTTGCCTTTAAGGCTGCAGATCGCGTTGGATTCTACATTCAACCGGAAGCGGGAAGCTGGCCCAACCATGGCGTAAAACTAGGAATGGGCGATCCTATCGATGACTATTTGCTAACCGAAGGACTACGGATGAGTGAAACTTATGGCAACTATGCTTCATTCTGCATGTTTGCCGTGGGTAATGAACCTGCAGGGCGTTGGGTGGATGCAGTAGCTGATATCAATGCAAAAATCAAAGCAACAGACTCTCGCCGCGTCTATACTGGAGCTTCGGTAGGCGGAAGTTGGCAATGGCAGCCTCGTAGCGAATACCATGTAAAAGCAGGTGCACGAGGATTAGACTGGACACGTGGTATGCCTGAATCAATGAGCGATTATCGTGCACGCATCGACTCGGTAAAGCAACCTTACGTATCGCACGAAACGGGACAATGGTGTGCTTTCCCTGACTTCTCCGAAATTTCACAATATACAGGTGTTACCAGAGCACGCAACTTCGAAATTTTTGAAGATTTGCTAAAAGAGAACCACATGGCTTCGCAAGCACAACATTTCTTGATGGCTTCAGGAAAATTACAAGTGCTCTGCTACAAAAACGAGATAGAACGAACTTTACGCACTCCGGACTATGCCGGATTCCAACTACTCGCACTCAACGACTACTCCGGACAAGGCACTGCTATCGTAGGACCGTTGAACGTATTCTTTCGCGAAAAAGGATATGTAGATGCGAAAGAATGGACTCGTTTTTGCGGACCTACTGTACTTTTAGCTCGCTTACCTAAATTCGTTTATACGAATGCCGAATCGCTAAATGCAAAATTAGAAGTAGCGAATTTCCAGGAATCTCCTATTTTGAATGCTGAAATACGATATCGTATTACCAATGCACAAGGAGAAGTTTTACAGACCAATGTGGTCAATAAACTCGACATTCCAATCGGGCAGAACATTGCACTAGGCGAAATTACATATCCACTGACTCAAATTACGAAAGCCCAACAGTTGAACTTAGAAGTTTCTATCGAAGGAACTAATATAAAGAACGATTGGAACTTCTGGGTATATCCTAATAAACTAGCCAAAGAAAACGCAGGTGACATTTATGTAGCAGATTCTCTTGATGCCAAAGCGAAACAAAAATTGGCAGAAGGTGGCAAAGTGTTGTTGCTCGCTGCCGGAAAGATCTCGTACGGCAAAGATATTGTGCAGTATTTCACTCCCTGTTTCTGGAATACCTCTTGGTTCAAGATGCGTCCCCCACATACTACAGGACTTTATATCGACGAAAAGCATCCACTCTTTAAAAACTTTCCAACGAGTTTTCACAGCGATTTGCAATGGTGGGAACTAGCCAACAAAACGCAAGTAATGCAATTTACTGACTTTCCTGCTGATTTTCAGCCAACGGTACAAACGATTGATACTTGGTTTGTTAGCAGAAAAGCGGGTATGCTCTTTGAAGCAAAAGTCGGAAATGGCAAGCTCTTAATGACTTCAATGGATTTGAGCAAGGATCTTGAGCACCGCATCGTTGCACGACAACTTCGTCAATGCATTTTAGAATATATGAACTCTGTTGATTTCCAACCAACTTTCTCTGTGGAAGAAAAACAGATCAGCGATCTCTTTACTAAGATTGCTCCAAAGATAAGTTCATATACCAAAAGTTCACCCGATGAATTGCGTCCCGGAAAGAAATAAAGTCGAATAATTTGAGCTGAATTTCAACTCTTATAGTACAAAAGGGAGTCAAATAAAAAAGGAGCTTGCACCACTTTATGGATGCAAGCTCCTTTTATTACTTTATATTGCTGTCCGGTAAAACTTTAAAAGCATAAAATATCGGTCCGAATTGCCAATATAGCTGCAATTCGGCCTTTGTTTTTAAAAAGTAAGCCCCCTACTCAAAAAGAGAAGGCTCCGGAGGTGAAGAATTGGATTGATTAATGATTTCCAGCCATGCTTTTTCCGGATTTTCGCAAAAACGATAAAGGTCAATATAATACATTAGCGTTTGTCTTACCATTGTCACTAGATTAGAGAAACTCCATTCTCGTTTAATTCGTTTTTTTATGACCGACAATAGCAGATTAGCAATAAGTGCAATCCAAATCTGTGTTTTAATGGCGTTGACGCTCTCTCCATAGAAATACTTTAACGGAAAGTTCTGCTTCAATTGTTTGAACAGGCTCTCTATCTGCCACCGGCGAAGATATATGTCAATGATTTCTTCCGGCTCCAAATCGAAATTGTTGGTCAGAAGCACCCCTGAGTGCTTTTTCTTTTCCTGCCAATACTCTATTCTACGTGAGGTATGGGTTATATCGTCCTTTTTCAATTCAATCATGTGGTCACTCAATACAACCAATGCATTCTCATTGACTAGAAAATGGCCGTCTATTTGAGTGTATAGCAGATTTTTCTTCATCTTTGTTACGTAAAACACACCATCGTCTGTAAGTTGCTCAAAGACCTTGTAATCAATGTATGCCCTGTCCATGGCTAAAAATGCGCCATTGGTCAGCTTCAATTTGCTGAGCATCACATGATCGTGGGTGGCTGCAGATGTGAAATGTATGGAATAAGGCACTCCTTGCTCGGCTTTGAGAACTGTATGTACTTTTATGCCGCCCTTTTTCTTTCCGTGCTTGGGATTACGCCCAACCCCCTTCAGGACATTTGAAAATAGAGTTATGGTGGTTGAATCCATAATGTGCAACATATGTTCCCAAGCTTTGTCTATTCGGCTGTCCGGTAAATTTAATATTGTTTTTTTGTAAAAACCTTTTTAGACCATAATGAATCCCGGGGGAGTCGCCCCCGGGAAAATAAATAAAAGAAATCGAATACGCTGTGCTTATATTCTAAAGAAAAAGGCTACTGCACTGACCACAGACAGAAGCCGAAGGTACGGGTGCCGTTGCCTGCGAGCACGCCAGTGCTGCTGAAGTTCAGGCTGGACGAGGAAGCGGTAGTGCTGTTAGGCGTAGACGACCAATAGTAACCGGCGCTGCCCACCTTGCTTAAAGTGCCGTTAGATATATACCCACTAGCAGGAAGGAAGAAATACTGGGTGGTATTAGAAGGGACACCTGCCGTAGGTGTAGTAGATGTTGCCGGAGTTGCTGTTCCGGCATCGAAGCCGCTGATATATGCTTTTTTCTTTAACCAAAGACCGCCCGTGTGAGTAGTACCCGAAGCATCTTTCCATGGAGTAGTGCTATCCCAATAAGCACCTGCGCCTATGTACATTCGAAGCTGAGCGAAAGTAGGATCATTCTTACAACTGTTTGTGGCAACACCGGACGTGATGGTATTATAATTTGTAACTCCGGAAACATACTCTGCTGTAGCATCCCACATGTAATATTTTAAAGAGTAAGTAATTACTAATGTTACCTTATAGGCTTTCATACTGCCAGAAGTCAGTGAAAGACCGCTTAATGTGATTGTACGAGAGTAAGTACTTCCGTTAGAGCCGGTAGCCTTAATGGTGAGCGTGCCGCTGCGTTGCTCGGGAAAAGTCATCAGATAAACAGAAGCTGTACCCAAAGAGGCAGACACGTTATTCACAGTCCAACTTGTACCACCGGTCAATGTACCGCTGGTTACCGTACCCGTGTTGCTTAGCGTAAAACTGCCTGAAGCGGGAAGCACACTACTGCCTGACGAAGCAGTATAGGTGAAGGTTACACTGGTTAATGTGCCCGTAAAGGCTGCATTTGTAAGGTCGAAGCGAAGGAGAGACATTAGATGCATCATGTCCATAGCAGCAGGAGTGCCTCCGGTATTAACAGAGGAAACGCCGTACATAGCATCGTAGTTCCGCAGATTCGTCACCATACCGTTTTGAGACCCGTAACCGCTGAGAGACAATGTAAAGTTGTCGGTCGAAGAATTGTATGTTTTGGTGTAATTACTTGCAGTGGGAAGTGCATTGAAAGCATACAATGAGCTGTTGGGGGTAAATGAATACCCCGTTGCTCCGTTATATGCGAAGGTCGTGCTGCTGCCGGCGCCTTTAGAAGCGAAGTTAAAGCCTTGCATCGCACCTGCTGCTACATTATAGGTGTACTTGTGGAATACTTGGAGTGCGTCGGTATTCTCCCATGTGGTAATCATACCTTTAGTTGCATCAGCCGTTTCGGTTACACGTGTAGTGCCGGAGGGCAGAGATACATCAATAGACATACTTCCAGAAGAAGGGTTTTTACTGTTTGCAGAATCACTACCGTAATCGCTCTCCGAGCAGCCTGATAACAGGCAAGCGGCCAACGAGTACAGAATTAAAACATGATTTCTCATAAATTGATACATTTAATTTTTTGTATTTAATAAATTACAGTTCTTCTCGGCTTAGTTTCAAAGATCACTGTCGCTGATATTAGTATATCTATCATTGATAAAGTTACATAGATCCAGCAATAACATAGTGAACTTATCGTTGAAAAATTGATTTTCTTTAAAATATTCGATTTTTGATCACACACGATGATCTATGAAAGAATTGAATATAATGCCATATAGCCCCACTATATCTCCACCTTCGAGATAGGCAGTCGGTAGATTTTCCATTGGAGCGATAAGCCTTCACCAATACCCCTAAGATTTCATGTTCCCCGACCTCTTCTTGTAACCACAAATTACCGTCTCCCCTCATTTGGTAATAACCAGACTCCTTACCGATGATGCGATGGATCATATAATGTCCCTTCCAGCAGTAAAACACAGCCGTCCAACGGCATAAAGGTTCCCCGCAAAAAGGGCTCAAAACAATCACATCGCCTTTCTTTAGAAAGGGAGACATACTGTTCCCTAAAACTGACAATCTCACGTCTTTCCCCTTTTTAAGGGATACGGCAATTTCAGCAAAATAGCTATTGGGTAATATTAATTTAGCCATCAATAACTCTCATTTCTTAAACTTGAGCGAACTCCACAATGATTTTTTACGATTTTCTCCATAACCGTAGCCGTAGTCATGAGTATACCCGTAGCCATACCCGTAGCCATTGTGCTCAAGTGTTACGTCATTCAATACGATTCCCATGTTAGTTAGCTTCTTCTGGTCAAACATCTGCTCTACATCGGGCAGCTGCCTGCGATCAAACCTGCCGGCACGGATTACAAATAGCGTTAAATCCACAATGCGGTCTATGATAGCGGCATCCGCTACCATTCCAACCGGCACACTGTCTAGCACGATATAATCATATTGTGCACTTACTTCTTTAATTAGTTCATCCAAACGGTAACTCATTAATAACTCTGCAGGATTAGGAGCTAGTGTACCGGCTCCGATCATATCCGGTCTAGTGCTGTCTTTTACTTTCCGATGAATGATATCCTCCACGGTAAGAGTATCGTCGGCCAGATAATCCGTCATCCCCGGTTTTCCCAGAGCACAGATGCGGGACAATGTTCCTTTGCGGATATCAAGGTCGATAAGCAGCACTCTCTTTTTATTCATCATCAGACTTTTAGCCAGACGACTCACCACAAAGGTTTTACCGGAACTTTCATTAAAGGAGCTGACCGTTATGATATGCGCCTCCTTTTTATTCTTCAACAGGAAAGCGATGTTCGTGCGTAAAACCCGAAAGGATTCCGGTATTATGCCATTATCATGTTCCTCACTTGCGTCCGATTTTATATCTTCACTTTTAGGTATTGCTCCCAAGAAAGGTACCAATACACCTTCTTCAATATCCTTTCTACTACGTACTTTAGTGTCCGTGAGCATTCTGATCAGCAATATCAGAGTGGCTATACAAAAGCCAAACAAGAAACCGATTGCCATGTTTTTATTCCGATTGGGGCTGATCGGAGAGAAGTCATCGTCCGAGGTATCGATGATTTGCGCGTTATCATCTATCATTGTTTGCATTAAGGCATTCTCTTCCCGCTTGTTGAGCAGGTAGGTATAAAGCTCGTCCTTTATCTTTTGC
>Ga0302170_10000070_pt1 | contig 36558 bp, 32 predicted proteins | sample I_Fen_N2_1_FD_193492 | JGI IMG/M metagenome (GOLD analysis project Ga0302170, IMG submission 193492) | Peat permafrost microbial communities from Stordalen Mire near Abisko, Sweden - I_Fen_N2_1 | ecosystem: Environmental > Terrestrial > Soil > Wetlands > Permafrost | place: Sweden: Abisko...
ATTGGTGTTTACAGTGACTGCCACCGCACCCAGCTTGGCACATGCATACAGGAAAGTCAACCAATCAGGTACATTCTGCGCCCAGATACCCACATGGGTACCTTTAGTCACACCTATTGACAGTAAACCTTTAGACATATTGTCGACCCGTTCATTAAATACAGACCAGGAAAAACGTAAGTTACGGTCGGAATAAACAATATATTCATGATCGGGAGTCTCTGCAGCCCAATGTTCAAGCCAATCCCCTAAAGTTCTATCGAATAATTTCATGTTTTTTAGATATCCACAGATTAAAAAAGATTTACACAGATAAGTCAAGTTCTTGATCCAATTTATTCTAATAGGTTTGCTGAGGTTAATATCGTAACATGAATCAGCAACCAATTGTAAATGGCAAGTTCTTAAATGGTAAATGGTAAATAATTAAATAGCAAATGATTAAATGGTAAATTCTTACAGGGGAGTGTATACCACCGCAACAATTTGAGCAGGTTCACTGTTCAGGGCACTTACCAAATGATCGACTATTGAATCATAGTAAATGCTGTCGCCTTTGTGGAGTACATGCAGTTCCTTTCCATAATTGATTTTAATGGAACCCTGAAGGACAAAGATAAATTCTTCACCTTCATGCGAGGAGAGTATGGGTTCGTGTTTGGGAGATGGCTTTATATCGATTAAAAAGGGCTCCATGTGGCGTCCTGTTTTGCGTGCGGCCAGGGAGAAGAAGTCTAAATGCGAATTGGCACTGGATAACTGGCTTGAGAAAGTAGCCGGTTTCTGGGTCTCCGAATGTCTGTGCACCACAGGACCCAGTTCTTCACTGTCATCCAGGAAAGTTCCCAGGCGGACACCCAGCCCCCGTGCTATTTTGATCAGGGGCGACAAGGAAGGTATGGCATCACAGTTTTCGATAAAATCAATCTGATCTAAAGTCAGACACGATCGATTGGCAAGTTCCTCTTTTGAAATGTTCTTATCGGCACACAAGGTACTGATTTTTTCTCCTACAATGTTTTTTTTCATCGATTATTCCAGGTTATTAATATCACCCGGCGAAGGCGATAAGTCTATTTGGCTCAAAATCTGCAGCGTTTTTCTAAACGGATTCCCGGCTTAGATAAGCTCTGTTTTTCGGAGGACAAAAATAGGAATAATTTCTGTTCCAAAAAAAGTTTTTGATTGATATTTAATCTATTTTGAAACAAAATCCTTTTGATTAGACAGCTTATCTGAATAAATAATTACAGGTTGCAACAATTACAGAATATAAAAAGGAATATTTTTTCATAATAAACTTTCAAAACCTATTTACCGTATTCTACAAAATGTCTAAAAGAAAAGAATCAATTAATGTCTGTTCATCAACTTGTTTTAATTGTTTCGGGAGGTGAATGACCGGTGTTCTACTCCAGGAATGTACGGGCACAGCATTAATTCGCTACCTTATCACAGCTATCATTCAAATAAAATATAAATGTTATTTAGATGTAATATAGATATATTAACCTTTTAATGATATGGGATATCTAAGTTATATCTAAGTTACATCTATATTACATCTAAGTAACATCTGTATTGTAGTGGCATTATGACAGTATTACGACAGTGAAAATAATCACTATAAAAACCAATGAGAAAAGAATAGAAAGGTATGAATCATCACAGGAAAAACAGACACAAAGACATGCAGGCAGAACCGAAATCAGGAAACAAAAATTTGGGGAGTAAAGCAATCCTGTTTATCGCTCTATGTTTTCAACGGACTAGCAAGAAACTAAATTGTAAGTTTATAAACAGAGAGGCAGGTAAAAAACAATGCCGTGTTACGAATAACACGGCATTTAAATGTTTTAGATCCTTTTTTCTGAAAAGAAATAACCTGATTGATTTTAATTCAGTTTATTTGACTGACAGTATTTTGGAGTATTTGCCTTCAGGTTTAAGAATATTCAGGGCCACTTTCAAGTCCTTGTCAGTACGGAGTGAGTACTGGATTTCACCCTTTTGGTAATAATACCGCTTAATAATCTCGAGGTTAAGCAATTCGGAGATTTCTTTCTTACTTTCTTCAATATTCTTAATAATATCAGGCATTAATTTGGTTTTAAGAGCTGTAAATTCGTCTTTTGCCCGCTTATCCAGTCCTTCGAATTGAGCCATTTCCAACAATGCATTATATGATTTTTCGGTTTGGGTAGTATAGGTAAATTTCTTTTCAACTAAATAATCGGTAAATGCTTTAAAATCTTCATCTGACAATGTATACTCAGCAGGAGAAGCAATTCTGGGGTGTTGCAGGACATACTGCGTGGCATAATCGAAATAAAGATTTTGTGCAAAAATATAATAGGCGATATTTATTTTGCGTTCGTCTTTTGTAATCGTATCAGGAACAATACCCCCACCATCGCGCACCTTACGACCAATGCGGGTTTTAAATTCAGAGGTCAGGCTATCCGGTATATGACCCACACTACCATCTTCATTGCGATGGCTGTAATCGAGCGCCTGAATACAACGCCCGCTCGGGATATAATACTTGGCCGTAGTCACTTTTAAATGCCCGCCATAACTTAAGGGACGTATGTTTTGCACAAGTCCTTTTCCAAATGTACGTTCACCTACTATGACTCCTCTGTCAAGATCCTGAATGGAACCTGCTACAATTTCGGAAGCCGAGGCAGAGGATCGGTTTGCCAGGATAACCAGTTTCATTTGAGGATAAATGGGCTCGGTAGGAGTTTTATAGGTTCTGTCGGACTCTTTATTCTTACCTTTGGTCGTAACAACATCAGTTCCTTTCGGAACAAAGTAACCCACAATTTTGACAGCTTCATCAATCAGTCCACCACCATTGTTACGGATATCCAATACCAGTGATTCAATTTTATGTTGTTTAACCAGATCACCTATTGCATTTTTAAGTTCCATTGCAGCACGTTCGGTGAATTCACTGAGCATGACATATCCTACTTTATCGGCCACTAATCCGGAATACGTAACCGGATTAACCTTAATTTTCTCGCGTATAAATTCTTTTTCAATAAGCTTCTTTTCACCCGGGCGTTTCAACTTGAGCTTAATCATGGTGTTTGGTGTGCCTTTTAGCAGTGCACTGACTTCGCTTACACTCAGACCTTCCACATCTTCTCCATCTACCTGGATAAGAATATCGCCGGCACGCAGTCCATTACGTTGTGCAGGCATGCCCTCATACGGTTCGGATATACAAACAGAGTTGTCTTTCTTCATAATCACAGCTCCAATACCAGCATATTCGCCTGTCGTCATAAAGGTCAAATCATCGGTTTCCTCTTCAGGTAAATAGACAGTATATGGATCCAGCTTTTCGAGCATATTATCGATACTCGATTTCATCATCTTATCATAGCTCAGCGTATCAACATAGAACATATCGAGTTCACGAAACACTGAATTAAAGATCGTCAGATTTTTACTGATTCTAAAACTACGTTGATTTGTCTTTTGGGCATCACTCACCGTAGCATTTATACAAACGAACAAAAGGACTAGAAAAATAATTTTTTTCATTGGGTTATGGTTTGAGTTTCTCTACCAACCGGCAGATAACTGATACATCTATTACAAAGTTACATTGGGAGGTAAAAATAGCGTAATATCTTTACCATAAGAAATTAAATCACGAACAACTGTCGATGAAATATATGAATACTTGGATTCAGTAAACAGGATGACAGTTTCGATTCCGGTCAGGGTGCGGTTTGCATCGGCTACCGTACGTTCATATTCGAAATCACCTACTGACCGTAATCCTCTTAATACAAAATCAGCCTGCACCGAAAGTGCAAAATCGACGGTTAAGGAATCATAGGATTCAACTTTAATGCGGGGATCGTTCAAGAAAGCCTGCCGAACCAATTCTAACCGTCTGTCAACGGTAAAAAGAGTCTTCTTTGCCTGATTCACTCCAATGCCAATCACTATCTCGTCGAAAAATGCCAACCCGCGTTGCACCACACTGTAGTGTCCAATTGTAAACGGATCAAAAGTTCCGGGGAATATTGCTCGTTTCATGTTCTTTAATTAAAATAATCGATTCAATTACAGGAATAACAGCTTGATGATGAAAACAAGTACAAAGATAGATAAATTTAACTTCCACTTTCAAAATAGACTCGTTAAGTTTGATTTTTTTAGTTTTTAGCACAATAATTCTTCTTAATCGTTATCTTTGCGGTGATTAAAGAGCTGAATTAAAAAAAATAAATTAAAAACTATGCGGTATAAATCCGGAATTATAGTATTCTTTTGTATTTGTTTAAGTTCCTCAATATTTAGTATTGAACCGATATATTCTTTTCCTATTCCTTCAAAAATTGAATTTGCAGGACAAACAATTTCATTGGAGCGATATGATATGCATGAACGGTTTGACCGGGAACAAATTGTTATTGGGTTTAATCATTCCGTGAGTATCCTGATCATAAAACGGGCTAACAGATATTTTCCTATTATTGAACCTATTCTGAAACAGAATGGGATTCCGGATGATTTTAAATACCTGGCTGTCATTGAATGCAATCTCGATGTAAGAGCCCAATCAGGAGCAGGAGCAGCCGGCTTATGGCAATTAATGCCTAAAACGGCACAACAACTCGGGCTAGAAGTCAATGATGAAGTGGACGAACGGTATCATATTGAGAAGTCGACAGAAGCAGCCTGTAATTACTTTAAAAGTGCCTATAAAAAATATAAAAACTGGACTACCGTAGCTGCTTCCTACAATGCAGGAATGGGCAGAATATCTACAGAGAAAGTAAATCAGCAAGTTGAAGAAGCTTTTGATTTACTCCTGAACTCGGAAACGAGCCGGTACGTTTTCAGGATATTAGCCATGAAACAGTTTCTTGAAAATCCTAAAGCTTTCGGGTATACCATTGGACATGATCAGTTTTACCAGACTATTGGCACAAAAGAAGTCACAGTAAAAGGATCGGTTGCCGACTGGACCGTATGGGCAGCACAAAAAGGAATCAGTTATTCGCAATTAAAAGATTTCAATATATGGCTGCGTGACCGTAAACTAACCAATAAAACCGGGAAAGAATACATTTTGCAAATACCTGTTAAGGAAGATTTAATATTTAATCCTTCAAAAATAAAGATTCATAATCCAATGTGGGTTACCTTTTAATTCATGCAGATATAACAATTTGGCAGGTTAAACGTTTTGATAGTAGTATTAAACCATTTCTATTCTTAATTTAAAAAAATTGTTTATGAAAAAGCTTATTCTTGCAGCAGTATTTCTGCTAACTGTTTCTTTTACGTATGCCCAACTAAATTTTGGTATCAAAGCGGGTTATAACTCGTCACTTGGGATAAATGATCTGGGTTCGGTTACTACCGGCAGTTATAATTATAACTCCGTAAAAGCCGAGTTGTCCAATGGGTTCCAGGCGGGCGTATTTGCACGTTTAGGATTCAGCAAACTGTATTTTCAACCTGAATTACTATACACATTGGGAAAAAAGGATTATAGCATGTCCGCGCAGGATGCTAATAACAACACGCTTCCTTTCACTAAGAACGTAACTGTCAGCACTGTTGATCTCCCGTTACTTTTAGGATATAAAGTGTTGGATTTAAAGTTAGTCAATCTCAGGGTGTTTGCAGGTCCTAAACTTCGTTTTAATGCAGGCTCAAGAATGGATTTCACAACTCCTGCAGGTGGTTATAACACGTCAAGTTTACAGAAAGATATAAAAGCTGCTCAACTAGGTCTTGAGGCCGGATTTGGAGTAGACGTCCTAATGTTATCCCTTGATTTGCGCTATCAGGTAATCAACGACATGTACCAGACAAAGATTCAGGATGTAACCATTGATAATATCCCGGCTAATACCTTTGTTATTTCACTGGGTTGGAAGATATTCTAATTCGCAATAGAATTTAATTGCTTACAAAAAACGCCTGCACCTCAAAGAGGGACAGGCGTTCTTTGTATCACTCTGTCTTCAACAGGCATACTTCATTCTTTTTATCTTCTGTTTTTTTCAATTCTCATTCCCGATTCCTCATGCCCGGCTACCTACTCCCACCTACCTACTATTCCGTATCACTAATTTTTGTATCTTTGCACTTCGAATGAAATAACAGAAACTTATGAATTTAGAAACAATACTTGGTACCGTAGTTGCCGACGCAGTTAAAACACTCTATGGTCTGGAAACAGAGGTAAATCAGATACAACTTCAAAAGACAAAAAAAGAATTCGAAGGCGACCTGACTGTTGTCATCTTCCCCTTTGTAAAGGCAGCACGTAAATCGCCGGAACAAACAGGACAGGAAATTGGAGAATACTTACTAAAAAACAATCCGGTTATATCCTCTTTTAATGTTATTAAAGGATTTCTAAATTTAAGCATCAGCAGAAGTTACTGGCTCGAAACACTTTCTGAAATTCATAAAGACGAGCAATTTGGCATAACAGCACCAACAGAGAACTCTGAACTGATGATGATTGAATATTCATCACCCAACACCAATAAACCACTCCATCTAGGACATGTCCGCAACAATCTGCTCGGACACAGTATTGCTGAAATACAAAAAGCAAATGGTTGGAAAGTAGTAAAAACAAACATCGTCAACGACCGCGGCATTCATATATGTAAATCCATGCTTGCCTGGAAGCTCTTTGGCAACGGAGAGACTCCTGAGACCTCGGGTTTGAAAGGCGACCACTTAGTAGGCAAATACTATGTGGTTTTTGACAAGGCTTACAAAGCCGAGATCAAAGAACTAATGGAAAAGGGATTAAGTGAGGAAGAAGCTAAAAAGTCTGCTCCTCTGATTCTTGAAGCCCAACAAATGCTCCTTGCCTGGGAAAACAACGATCCTGAAGTTCGTCGCTTATGGGAAACCATGAATGCCTGGGTATATGCAGGGTTTGATGTTACCTATAAAAAACTAGGGGTTGATTTTGATAAAATATATTACGAATCGCAGACTTACCTGGAAGGAAAGGACAAAGTAGAAGAAGGACTGGCAACCGGAGCCTTCTATCGTAGGGAAGATGGCTCTGTATGGGCTGATCTGACAGCTGATGGGTTGGATGAAAAACTGTTGTTACGTGCTGACGGGACATCGGTTTATATGACACAGGATATAGGGACTGCCAAACTCCGCTACGAAGATTACCCCATCAATAAAATGGTATATGTAGTAGGAAATGAACAGAACTACCATTTTCAGGTACTTTCCATCTTACTGGATAAACTGGGATTTGAATGGGGTAAAAATCTGGTACACTTCTCCTATGGCATGGTTGAACTTCCAGAAGGGAAAATGAAAAGCCGTGAAGGAACTGTGGTTGATGCCGATGACCTGATGGATGAAATGATTGATTCAGCCCGGGAAACTTCACAAGAGCTGGGAAAACTGGACAATTGTACTCCGGAAGAAATAGAACGAATTGTACGTATGGTTGGACTTGGAGCGCTTAAATACTTCATATTAAAAGTCGACCCACGCAAAAGCATGACCTTCAACCCAAAAGAGTCTATCGACTTTAACGGGAATACCGGTCCTTTTATCCAATACACTCATGCCCGAATTAAATCGGTATTAAGAAAAGCCGTAGAACAAGGGATTGATTTCAGCAGTATTGAAGACACTCAGCTTGTTATTTCTGAAAAAGAGAGTTACTTGATACAATTGATCACTGAGTTTCCGGGTGTAGTCAAATTATCAGGCGAAGAATTCAGTCCTGCCTTGATAGCCAATTACATCTATGAGTTAGTGAAGGAATACAACCAGTTCTACCACGATTTCACCATATTAAAAGAAGAGAACCTGAAGTTAAAACAGTTCAGGCTTGTTCTTTCCGAGACCACTGCTTCCATTATCAAAACAGGAATGCTGTTGCTGGGTATTGAAGTGCCTGAAAGAATGTAATTAAAGAATAGGCAAGAAGTAATAGGTCAGAAATAAAGAAAGCTTCCAACGATACATTTCGTTGGAAGCTTTCTTTTATAATATACGTGACCTGAATTTATTCTTCGTCTACAACATCAACCGTTGATTCAATTTCAAAAACAGACAGCTGACGTCGGAAGATCTCATCCAATGAGATCTGGAATGTCTCAGTATGAGCAATACCTGGTATAAGAGTCAAATGTTCCAGAATGATTTGTAATAAATGACGGTTGTCCTTGGCATATATTTTTACAAACATAGAATATTTTCCGGTTGCATAATGGCATTCAACAACTTCAGGCACCTTTTTTAGTTCTTCAACCACAGCGGTAAACATCTTGATATCGCTCAATGTAATTCCGATATAAGCACAAGTTTGAAAACCAACTTTATAAGTATCTATTACGAATTCAGAACCTTTGATAATTCCTGTATTCCTTAGTTTTTGTATGCGTTGATGAATGGCAGCTCCTGAAACATTGCATTCCCGTGCTACTTCCAAAAAAGGAATACGCGCATCCTGAGAAATCAGTTGAAGAATTTTTTTGTCTAACCTGTCAATTTGATGTTGTGCCATAGTATTAAATTTTTCCTTAATTATAGTCGATTAGTATTTATTGTAAAAATAGATTACAAATGTATTTAATATTTTTGTATTTTGTTCTGTTTTTACTATAAATTGATAGTTAAATGTGTAATAATATTCATTTTATCTATACTTTCCTTCATTGCAGTCTTTCATGACACTCAAATAGCTCTGATATCGTGACGTACTGATAAAATGGTTCTCAACCGCCTGTATTACGGCACATTCGGGTTCATGCACATGGGTACAGTTGGTAAACTTACACTTTTTTGACGTTTCAAAAATCTCCTTAAAGTAATGCCCTATTTCTGCTTCTTCCATATCAATGGTTCCAAAGCCTTTTATCCCCGGAGTATCAATAATATGACCTCCAGAAATCAGCTCAAACATTTCAGAGAAAGTAGTGGTATGCATGCCCTTATTGTGATAGGATGATATTTCAGCAGTTCTGGCCAATGACAATGGTGCAATAGCATTGATTAAAGTGGATTTTCCAACACCTGAATTTCCTGAGAATAAGGTTGTTTTTCCGCTTAGAAATGACATCAAACCTTGTATGTTTTCCGAATGCAAAGCTGAAATCTTGAATACAGGGTAATCCAACGATAAATAAAGATTCTCCAAACCCTCAAGATAGTTCTTTTCGGCTTCAGAATAACGATCTATCTTATTGAAAACAATACATGCAGGAACCCGATATGCCTCGGCTGTAGCCAGAAAACGATCGATAAATACAGTAGACGTCTCAGGATAATTTACGGTAACAATAAGTGCAACTAAATCAAGGTTTGCTGCTAATATCTGTGAATGCTTGGATAGATTTGAGGATCGTCTGACAATATAGTTCCGTCTGTCATCTATAGCATGGATCATAGCTGTTCCATCCTCATTCTTCTCAAATTCAACATTATCACCTACTGCAATGGGATTGGTACTGCGAATCTCCTGTAACCGGAAATGGCCCTTTATCTTGCATTCAAACAATTCACCGGCATCCGTCTTCACCTGATACCAACTACCTGTATTTTTTACAACTAATCCTTTCATTAACAAGCTCCTTAATCCCTTTACGGGAAATTTAGTAACTACTCTTTTCTTTATTCCAGGTACTGAAACCAGAATGAATTGTCAACCCGACTTTTTACTTGAATCTTTCAAACTGTAAAGGTATAAAAAACATCAGTCATCCCAACATACTTGAGATGACTGTGAATTTAAACCGATGATAAATGGCAATTTCTTAAATAGTACATTTCTATACTGTCATAATTTCTTTTTCTTTGGCAAGATATAAGTCATCAATTCTTTTGATATACTTATCATGAATTTTTTGTACGCTAACTTCAGCATCTTTTTCCACATCTTCCGGAAGACCCTCTTTCACCATCTTCTTAAAATGTTCGATAGCATCTCTACGAGCATTGCGGACACTTATTTTAGCGTCTTCACATTCTGCCTTTGACTGTTTTGCAAGTTGGCGACGTCGGTCCTCTGTAAGTGGTGGAATTCCTAAACGAATAGTTTCCCCGTTGTTCATGGGAGTAATACCTACATCTGAATTCAGGATTGCTTTCTCGATAATCGAAATAAGTGCTCTTTCATAAGGTTGAATGCTTATGGTTTTTGCATCAGGAGTAGTAATGGTAGCTACATTGGCAATAGGCACATTGGAACCATAATATTCGACTCTTACACCATCCAGAATACGAGGATTAGCTTTGCCGGCACGGATATGTGCCAATGCTTCGTCCAAAAACAACACAGTTGCTTCCATGCTATCCTCGGCATGTGTGAGATATGGTTTTATTTCTTGCATATTTTTTAAGTTTTAAGTTTCTGATTTTAAAGAAGTAGCACGTAATATATTTTGATTAGTTTCTCACTAATGTTCCTATTTTTTCACCGGACATTACCTTTTTCAGGTTACCAACCGTATCCATATCGAAAACATAAATTGGCATGTTGTTTTCTTTACACATGGTAGTGGCAGTTAAGTCCATTACCTTTAGGTTCCGGTTATATATTTCGTCATACGTAATTTCTTCAAATTTCACAGCCGATTTATCCTTTTCCGGATCGGCAGTGTAAATGCCATCTACCCGTGTTCCCTTCAGCATAACGTCGGCTTCAATCTCAATTGCCCGAAGAGAAGAAGCCGTATCGGTAGTAAAGAAAGGATTGCCAGTACCAGCTGAAATAATAATCACTTCCCCTTTTTCCAGTCCATGAATAGCCTTTTGTTTGCTATAAAACTCTCCAATCGGCTCCATTCGTATGGCTGTCAGCACCCTGGACCTTACTCCCAAAGCTTGCAAGGCCGAATTTAGTGCCAGGCTGTTAATGACGGTAGCCAGCATACCCATCTGGTCACCCTGCACGCGGTCAAACCCTTTCGAAGTACCACTTAAACCACGAAAGATATTTCCACCACCAATGACTATGCCAACTTGTACACCCAGATCCACGATTTCAGAAATCTGTGAAGCGTATTCACTTAATCGTTTCTCGTCGATGCCATATTGCTTTTCGCCCATAAGCGATTCACCGCTCAATTTCAACAAAATGCGTTTAAATGCTGCCATATATTTAATTTTTAGCAAAAGTAAGTGATTTGTCTCGTATTTGCAAATGGAAGGAAAAATTTGTAATAGAAAACCGAGGGGATTGTTATTGAATCATTCTTTAATGCCTTTCTTGCTTCTTTAGGTTTGCAGTTCTTCATGGAAAAGACAGATAAAAAGCCAACAATGCAGGCATCTAAAAATCATTTTGAGATATTAATCATGTGTTCATATGCTTGAGTTGGTTATTCAAAAGTAGAGAAAATTTCACATCATGTAGCAGGAACACTATAATGTCTTGTTTTATTTCTTCCTATAATACAACTTACCCAAAGGAGAGGGTTATAGAGCCTAGGGTTAATGAAGTTTCAGTCAGAATGGAAGAACATTGTTTTAAGTCATAAAAGCAATTAAATATCATGTTTTAAATTATCCGTTCTTTTTTTCTGACCCCCAAAACGTCTCATTCCTGCCTGAATGTTCGACTAGTGAAAATTTAAACAAAATCTCCCGGTTGGAAGGAAAACAACATATATCTGCAGTTTTTTTTTTAAATCCGAGTCTTCGGAATCATGTCTTCGTTTATTCACTATTCAGAGGGGGTTGAGAGAGGGTTCATTGAGGGTTCATTGAGGGTTCATTGAGGGTTAGGAGGGGTAAACCTCTCTCAACCCTCAACCAACCCTCTCTCAACCCCCTTTGATCTATGAATGAGTTGTGTTGAAGTTGATAAAAGATGGTTCAAAGGAGATGGGAATCCTAAGACCCCGTATTTAATTTCACAAATCCGACCTTATATTCAAACAATCAATAAATTAGACTAACATAAATAATAATTTTCAGGGGCAGGTTTCTGCATTTTCTTTAGAACCTCGCAGAATGCAAGGTTGTACAGAAATACATCCGTATAGTACTAATTTACATCACGTTAAATATGGTATAATATCTTGGAAATCTAAAATAGATTCGTATATTTGAAGAATCAAAAAACAACATAATTTTTATTTTTTCTATTGAATGTAAATTTAATAAATGGTATTTCCCTACAGGAGAAATTGATGCTGTAAACACTTTCAGAACTACACTTTATAGTACCAGCTTTCTTCCGGATTTTAATTTCGCATGTATGATTCAAAAAAAACAGTCTCCCGAGTGCTCAAACTCTACCCTGACTAAATTAATTTCCCTGCTGATTCTGTTGACATGCACGTTAGCTGCATTTTCTGAAACGCCCTATAAAAGAAATATCTATTCTGCTTTTATCACTCATGACATGGCGAAATGGGAAAATGTTATCCGGACAATGGAATCGACAAATGCTATCAAAACTGTTGATGAGAAGCTGGAACTGATCAACTATTATTATGGTTACATAGGTTGGTGCATCGGACAAAAACAATCGGCAAAGGCTGAAAAAATGATTCCACGAGGTGAAAAACTGATCCAACAGGTACTGAGCGTTTCGCCTAAAAATGCCACAGCCTACTCCTTCAAAGGATCATTCCTTGGATTCAAAATAGGGATCGATAAATGTAAAGCCATCTTTCTCGGATCGGAGAGCAGAAACAGCATTAATAAAGCTCTGGAATTAGATCCACAAAATGTCCAGGCAATCATAGACAAGGGGAACCTGCTATATTATTCACCCCGTTTTTTTGGAGGTGATAAAAAGAAGGCTTTGAGTTATTTTTTAAAAGGACTTAGGCTGATGGAGATAAACAAAGACAACTATCAGAACTGGGCTTACCTGAACCTGCTCACCATGATTGCAAATGTTTATGAAAATACGGATAAACTGAATGAGGCAAAGTTAGTGTACGAAAAAATAATAAGGGATGAACCGGATATCAAATGGGTGAAAGAGGGTCTTTACCCAAACTTGTTGGCGAAGATAAAATCGTGAGAACAAACACAACTACATATTATTGAATGCAAATAACTGCCGTGATTACAAATCACAAAAGAGACACAAAGGATTGATTTAACTACCTGGTTAAAGACCGAGACCGCAATAAGATTTTCAATACTATAAAAAAGAACACATAAGCAGGTTTTCCTCCCTTATGTGTTCTTTTTTAATGTTTGAAGTTCTATATTCTTTATTTTTGTCTTTTTACTTATAGCAACAGGTTGTTTATATTGCGGTCAGAGAATGGAGTTTACATTGGATCCACATCCAGATTGATCCATAAGGATTTGAATTTAGAATCGGCAAGAACCTGGTTGGTTATCTGGCGTAGGATATCCTTGGCACGTTCGGGGGAAGCTTCGTTCTCTATTTTAAGCAGAATGTGCTTGATGTACAAATTCTGGACACGGGAAACCACCGGGACATTGGGACCAAGCACCCTGGCGCCAAAAACTGCCCGAAGATCGGCAGCAAGCCTGTTGGCAGCATGATTCACCACATTCGGATCACGATGCCTCAACACAATCTGAATAATACGGTAAAAAGGAGGATATTTAAAAAGCTGGCGTTCCTCACATTGAGCATCATACATAGCCTTGTAGTCATTGCGAATAACCTGTCCTATAATGGCATGTTCCGGGGAGGACGTTTGCAGAACCACTGTGCCACGTTTATTCTTCCTTCCGGCTCTGCCACTTACCTGTGCCATGAGTTGATAAGCCCGCTCATGAGCCCTGAAATCCGGGAAGTTGAGCATATTGTCGGCATTAAGTATCCCTACCAGGCTAACCCGTTCAAAGTCCAATCCTTTTGATACCATTTGGGTGCCAATAAGAATATCCACCTTGAGTTGCTCGAAATCAGAAATAATCTTATCATACGACTTTTTAGACCGTGTAGTATCCAGATCCATGCGTGAAACACGAGCATCAGGAAAAAGAAGTTTAATTTCATCTTCAATTTTTTCAGTACCAAATCCTTTGGTTGATAAGCTTCCGGGAGTTCCGCATTTGGGACAGATCGTTGGAATGGGTTCGGTATAACCACAATAATGGCAAGTCAGGGTATTGAACACCTTATGAACCGTTAGGCTCACATCGCAGTTTTTACAATGAGGCACGTATGCGCATGCTTTACATTCGATATAAGGTGCATACCCCCTCCTGTTTTGAAAGAGGATGACCTGTTCATGATTTTGCAGGGCACGGCCTATCTTTTCAAGCAATAACGGGGTAAAAAAGCTTTCCATTTGTTTTTTCCGGTAAGCTTCCTTGGTATCCACCACCAAAATTTCAGGCATGGCCATCTCTTCGTGACGCTGGTTCAGTTCAACAAGGCCGTACTTTCCCGAAAGAGCGTTATGATACGTTTCAATAGCAGGTGTAGCTGTGCCGAGGAGTGTTTTGGCTCCATGCATGGAAGCCAGCATAATGGCAGCATTGCGTGCATGATACCGTGGAGCTGGATCGTACTGCTTGTAACTCGATTCATGCTCTTCGTCCACAATGACCAATCCAAGTTGCCTGAAAGGCAGGAATATCGAGGAACGGACACCAATAATCACATCATAGGTTTTATCATTCAGCACATTATTCCATATTTCTACACGTTCAGCATCAGAGAATTTGGAATGGTAAACACCTAACCGTTTCCCGAATACACGCCTCAGCCGGGAAGTAAGTTGGGTGGTCAATGCAATTTCAGGTACCAGATAGAGCACCTGTTTGCCTTCGGACAGAACTTTATTGATCATCTGTATGTACATCTCGGTTTTGCCACTGGAAGTAACGCCGTGCAACAATACTACCTGCTTTTCAATAAACTGTTTTTCAATTTCTTTATACGCGCGTTGCTGGTTTTCGTTCAGGGTATATTGTTCGGAAGTTGACTGATCAGTAATATCCAGGCGTCCTATTTCCCTTACATAAGTTTCCATAGCACCCCTTTCAACTAATCCGCTTAATACTGCCGCTGAAGCCCCTGTATGTTCAAGCAACTCCTTGCGGGTAACTTCACGCTGTTTGGAAGGTAAAAGACATTTGGATAAATCGATATACATCATCAATACTTCCAATTGTTTTTTGGCACGACCCAGTTCATCAAAGAGACGATGTAGATTATCATCTTTCTTCACTTCATCGGTCAGCCTAACAAAAGTATCGGTTTTAGGTTTGAATCTTTCCGTTAATTCTTCACTGATTTCAACAGCCCCTTTCTCCAGTAATTGTTTTAACGTAGGCATTACATCCCGTATTTCGGTTATTTTATTTAATTCCGAAACGAATATAGTTTTCCCATCAGATAAAGCATCCAGAAGTTTTCCTTCACGCTCTGTGAGTACGGTTTCGGCTTCATAATCGGGGTTAATGCAAACCTGGGTTTCACTTTGCAGCTTTAGTCCTGCCGGAACAGCCGCCTGGTAAACATCCCCCAGGAATGCCTGATAATAGGAAGCTATCCACTCCCAGAACTTCATTTGAGGGCGGCGCAGGATAGGATGATTATCCAGCAAACAAATTATCTCTTTCGCCTTATATACGGTAGGAGGTATAATATGCACCAAATAAATGACACCGGTATACATTTTCTTCTTCCCGAACTGAACCACTACCCTCATGCCTATGCGCACCTGATCAGCCCATTCGTCGGGGACTGAATAGGTAAAAGTATTGCCCAACGGCAAAGGTAAAATTACATCAACGAATTTGGGAGATGACAGCATGATATTATTAAATTATTGAACGGCATAATTGCTGAACACTATAATCATAAAATTATGGAATTTGAGAATAGAAAATACGAACGTGAAAAACGTCAGACAGATATATAACTGGCATATGACATAGAACATCGACAAATTATATTCTTACACTTTATTTATACCGGCAACCGTCAAAATGGTCGTTTACCATTCCGGCAGCTTGCATAAAAGCATAGCAAATGGTTGAACCCACAAATTTGAACCCTCTTGACAAAAGATCCTTACTCATAGCATCCGATTCCATTGATTTAGCAGGGATCTCACCATTTGCTTTAGGATGATTGACAATTGTTTTACCTCCGGTAAATTGCCAGATATAGTTGTCGAAAGTACCAAATTCAGTCAGGATAAGCAGAAACGCTTTTGCATTAGCAACTGTAGCACGGATCTTAGCCTGATTGCGAACAATAGAAGCATCCTGCATCAACATTTGAATGCGCTCATCATCATACATTGAAATCTTAAGAACATCGAAATTATCAAATGCACGACGGAAACTCTCTCGCTTATAAAGCACAATTTTCCAGCTTAAACCTGCCTGAAAAGCGTCCAATACCATGAATTCAAAAAGCTTTCGATCATCATGCAGAGGCACACCCCATTCCTGATTATGGTAAGCAAGCATTAGTTCGTCTTTACCCGGCCATGTACAATCACTCATATCATTCGTAGTTTATTTTGTTTTAAACTATTAAATCTCATTAAAGTTATAGGGGATCTATTAACTTCAATATACAGAAAATGTTGTAACTTTGTATATATAATATTTCTACTGCAAAGTTAGAACTTATTTTAAATAATCCATATTTATAAATTATGTATTATGAGTAAAGAATTAAGAATTGATCCACTGGCAATAATTGAAAAATACTATAAAAAAGGGAGTGATCTCTACAATATATTAGTGATTCACAGCGAACTCGTAAAAGACAAGGCTCTTGAAGTTGCTGATGAGCATCCCGAATTACATCTTGACAAACAGTTTCTTTCTGAAGCTGCCATGCTACACGATATTGGCATTTTTATGTGCGATGCTCCCCGGATTTTTTGTCATGGATCACATAACTATATTGAACACGGGTATTTAGGGGCAGAGCTTTTAAGGAAAGAAGGATTATATAAACATGCCTTAGTTTGTGAACGGCATACCGGTGTTGGCATTAGTCTGGAAATGATACTAAAGAATCATATGCCTTTGCCTCATCGCGATTTATTACCGATCTCCTGTGAAGAACAAGTGATTTGTTACGCTGATAAATTTTATTCAAAGACTAAGTCAAATGAAATAATCCCGTTACAACAAATAAGGATGTACCTTAAAAGATATGGAGAATCGGAAGTATTACGGTTTAACGAGTGGAATATCAAGTTTGAGAGTAAAAAGTCTGCTTAATAAAATTTATGGTAAAAACCAACACTTAGTAACTGTTTGAATTGAATCTTGGCATTCTCACCTGTCGCAAATATAACCGTATTATCGTATCGCGGATTGATAGAGATACGGGTTGACATGAAACGGTTTATCTTCATATTAAAGACTGTTTCCCAGTCAATTTCCACTTTTTGATAATTGGTATAAAATGTAAGTTTGGAATCAAGTTGAATTTCTCTGGAAAGCGCACAGGAATAAGTTGCCGTAAATGAACTACCTATTTCACTCAAAACACGTTCTCCCGTTTTCACCCCAAAAAGGTTAGGATCAATAGTCCGGCTATTCACATAAATGTATTTATAGGAAACAGGTGACAGCATTAAAGAAAATATTTTCTTGTATTTGTAATCCATCCCGACTCCAACATTCAGACGTACCGGAGTCAAAAAAGAGGTTTTCATTTCTGTTGAGTTTAACCCGTTGTAGCTATTAAAAAACTGGGTTGAGAAATCAACAGAACCACTGTAAAAGAAGTTACCACCAGCCTTTATTCCAATTTTGCTGTTGATTTTAAACACATCATCATTTGTGCTCAACGTTCGTAAAGTATCCCCGGCTATCGAGTTAAAGCCCATATGCCATTCACCGCTATTCTCCCATTGAATACCTTTTTTATTATCATAATTCAATTGTCCGGTTATAATTCCCAGAATAGCGATATTGCTGTTTCCACCCTGATACCAGTTTGAAGACACGTAATTCTGAGAAAATTGAGCATCTGCCTTGGCTTTATATTGCCATGGACCGATTTGTTCCCGTCTAACGATTAACCGTCTGTGGCTAAAAGCCTGATCATCGGTCACAAACCGGATATTTCTGATAGATTTTCCTTTTATCAAATGACTTTTATAGAGTTCCGGATCGGGCAGATCCTCGAATGTCATGACATACAAATCAGCAGCGTTCCGTATAATTTGATCTCTGGCATACTGACGCAAGTCGGCAACGCTCTGTTCGGCACTTTTAGTCTCAACAGGCCTTAATAAACAATCAGACAACGTAGTTGCCTTTCTGCCATAATAAAGTGTTCTAAAGTCAGGTTTGACATTCCAGTTAAAATCGAATGGCAACCCTTTATAAACAAGTTCTATAAAAAAAGGATTTGCTAAAAAGAGAAGGGAGTCCACCTTTACACGCTGAAGTTTAACCGGAACGCTAAAATGAATTATAGTATCGATAGCCGGGATTTCTAAATCGGTAATTTTAGTTTCAACAGGTGTGATATCGTTTTTAGGACTAGGCTTAGCGTTTGCTTTAGAAGCTATAGTCGGGATTTTAGGAGTTGAAATAGTATCCGAGAATAATCCACGCATCAAACTATCAGCATTAACATTCTCAGATTTAAGTGAATTTTCAGATTCAGTATTTAGAGTCGGCTGAATAGCTGGAACTTTAAAAACGGCAACAACAAAAACAAATACAATCAATACTTTAAACTTCATTTCTCGAAATTTTACATTATTTCAATCGTGTACAAAATTACAAAGAATTGTTGACCCTTAAAAGTCAATAATTATCAAAACCTGTTGGAAGAGATTTATTCCCTGTTTTTGCACCCAGTTCCTTTATCTTCTCAGCAGTTCGGATAATATTTCCTGAACCATCTTTCATTTTTTTCATAGCATCGTCATAGGCACTTGAAGTACGATCTATGTTCGCTTTAATTCGGGACATATCCTCTGCAAAGCCAATGAACTTATCGTATAACGCACCACTCAACCGGGCTATCTCCTGTGCATTCTTAGTTTGGTTCTCTTGTTTCCAAATGGAAGATATCGTTCGTAGTGTTGCCAGAAGTGTCGTAGGACTTACAATAACGATTTTACGTTCCCAGGCATACGCAAAAATATCACTATCACCTTGTACTGCTACTGAAAACGATGCTTCTATGGGTAAGAACATCAACACAAAGTCCGGAGTGTTTATATTCTGTGCATTTTGATAATTTTTCTCTCCCAATAGTTTCACATGGCTGCGCAATGAGTTGATATGATCTTTTAAGCAGGCGATCCTATACTCTTCCACTTCAGCAGACATTAACCGTTCATAGGCAACCAATGACACTTTAGAATCGATAACGATGTGTTTATTATCCGGCAAATGGATAATTACATCCGGACGTTGAACTGAGTGATCAGCACCTTCAACAACCACTTCACGTTCATATTCCTGTCCTTTGGTCAATCCGGAACGCTCTAATACACGTTCCAGTATTACTTCACCCCAGTTGCCCTGTTTCTTTACATCACCTTTCAACGCCTTAGTCAGATTATTCGCTTCCTCGCTGACACGGGTATTTAGTTCTGTAAGCTTGCGTACTTCTTCACGCAAGCTTATCTTATCACGTAATTCTTTATCATAGGTTTCATCAACCTTCTTCTCAAACAGCTGGATGCGTTCTTTCAACGGATTTAGAATATCACTCAGATTTTTATGGTTGGAAAGAGAAAACTCATCCGATCGTTCTTTCAATATCTTAGTAGCGATATTTTCAAATTCAGTAGTTAATCTTATTTGCAAACTTTCAATTTCAGACTTCTGATTCTCCAGCTTTCCGGCCAGATTATCATTCACCGTTTTTAAAGTGGCTATTTCCATACCCCGACTGTTTGCAATATCCAGTTGTTTGGTAAATTCTTGTTGTAGATGTGCTAATTCCTCTGTCTTCAGACGAACGGTTTCCTGAGCAACCGATTTCTGAATTTCAACTTCAGCCTGAGCAGCAATAAGTCTTTTCTCATTCTGATCATAGGTCGACCTGAGACTTGCCTGTTTACGCGAAGCAATAAACCATGTCGTTAAAGAACCAATTATCAGAGTAAAAAGAGCCGGCAGGTATTCCATAAATTTTTATGTGCTAATAGAATGATGTGGTAATGTGCTAATTTTATAAAAATATGGCTCTGCCGGGTTTCCTGTGAAGCCAATAAAAACAGCTGAGTATTTCACAACAAAAGAAACAAAAGAGAACAAAAGCACAAATACCTTTCGAAATTTATAGCTTGCTGAAAAGCAATTCTTTTATGTTCTTCTTTATTCTGTTTTAAAATGCTTAACTTTTGTGTAAGCTTTTGTGACTTTTGTGGTTCAAAATCCTTCTTCTCAGGAAAACCAGTGATACTAAATATAGAATTACTCCCGTAAATTAAATTTCATCAGTAGGTAAATCAACAATATGATCAATCAAACAAAGTAGGATGATCTTCTTCCAGCTTCCGGATAATGGTCATCATAAGAGCCTCCCTGATGAACTTGGATTTGTTCTGTACTTTATATTTTGAAATGTAGCGGATTAGTGCTTTATTTTCTTCATCGTTCAGGGTGAATATTTGTCGGTGAGTACGCAGAGAATTGCGTTTGGAAACCAAATTTATTGTTTTTTTTGCCATAAGGGGTCATTATTCGGTACAAAAATAATATTATCCTGTCATAATTAACGGGAATAAATCAAAAAACTGTATTTTTGAAAACTATTTTATTGAAACTACCATCTTTTATACAACTTTCTTAATTTTTGTATACTCAATTATTCACAGGTTTATCTCTTATTAAATCTTTTAATTATGGCAGAACATAATGAATTGGGCAATTTAGGGGAAGAAAGAGCACAGGCTTATTTAAAGTCAAAAGGATATCAAATCAGGCATTGTAATTGGTTCAGTGGCAAACTGGAGCTGGATATTGTTGCCGAAAAGGAAGGTTGGTTAATTGTTGTGGAAGTAAAAACACGCTCTACAGATACATTTGAACATCCTAAGGATGCGATTAACCTCCGAAAGATCCGCAACATTGTTAATGCTACTCACGAATACATTTTACAGTTTGACTGGAAAGGTGAAACCCGCTTCGACATTATCTCGGTCATTCCACACGGACAGTCATTTGATATTGACCATATAGAGGATGCTTTTTTATCACCTGTAAACTAGAAATGCCTAAAACACCGTTTATTTTTCATGATTATTCGGTTAAAACACGTTTTAGGATTCCAGGCATGTGAATAATTAAATAAAATGTTTTATAATATGAATATTTATATTTCAGGTCTAAATTTGTTTGCGTACTTTTGCACATTATAAGAATGAAGCAATTACAATAACATTTGATTGTTCATTTATACTAAAAATAACTCAAAATGAAATCATTGGAAAAAAGCGTAGCTGAGAAACTACTTAAAATTAAAGCCGTAAAATTGCAACCTAACAATCCATTTGTCTGGGCTTCGGGTTGGAATTCACCTATATATTGTGATAACCGCAAAACTCTTTCGTATCCACAAATACGCAGTTACATAAAAATAGAGCTGGCACGTTTAATTCTGGAAATGTATCCCGAAGTGGAAGTAATAGCAGGAGTGGCAACCGGTGCCATTGCTCAGGCAGCCCTGGTTGCTGATGTTCTTGGTTTGCCTTTTGTTTACATACGCCCAACTCCAAAAGATCATGGTTTGGAAAATATGATAGAAGGCGATCTGCGTCCTAAACAAAAAGTTGTGGTTATTGAAGACCTCATATCTACAGGTGGAAGCAGCCTGAAAGCTGTGGAAGCTATCCGCAATGATGGATCTGAAGTACTGGGAATGGTAGCAATCTTCACCTATGGTTTTCCGGTAGCTGATCAAAAGTTCAAAAAAGCCAAAGTAAAACTAACCACTCTATGTACATATGATGCTGTCCTATCCGAAGCACTTACTACAAATTACATATCAGTTGATGACATTGAAACACTTCAGGAATGGCGTCAAAACCCATCAACATGGAAAACTGAATAACTACACATTGTCAGCATCTGCTGAACTTCTACTGACAAATGGCGTTATTACATCATCAAGAGTTTTATAAACTCAATTGTAATTGTACAAATTGTAAATAAAAAATATGACTACATACGAAAGCGATATTAAAACCATTTCTTCGAACGAAGAAGTGGTTTTTGGCATTCTTAGCGACCTGAATAACCTAAAGGAAATTCTGGATCGCACTCCACTAACCGACAAAGTAAAAGATCTGGAATTCCAGACTGACAGTTGCACCTTTGTAGTTGAAGGTTTTGGCAAAATGGGTTTTAGGATCATCGAACGTGAACCGTTTAAAACTATAAAACTACATTCCGAAAAAGCTCCTGTTGATCTTAATGTCTGGATTCAACTAATACAAAGAGCTGAGAACGACACCCAGATGAAGTTGACTCTAAAAGCTGATTTGCCTGCCATGATAAAGATGATGGTTGATAAGAAGCTTAAAGAAGGAATCAATCTCATAGCCGATGTATTAGCAAAAGTCCTTTCAAAATAGCACTGAGCACTCAGTGCTAAATGAGGACTACTTGAGTGAGGACAACAATTTCGGCTGTTATTTATTTTACAGCTATAAAAGCAATCAAATATGACAAAACTTTGGGAAAAAAATACACAGGTAAATTCTAAAATTGAAGCTTTTACCATTGGTTCAGACCGTGAATTGGATGTCTTTTTGGCAAGGTACGATGTGTTGGGTTCTATGGCTCACATAAAAATGTTGGAATCGGTAGGTTTATTGCAACCGGATGAATTGGATAGTTTGCTAAAAGAGTTGAAAAATATTTATCAGCTAGCCAATGAGGGTCAGTTCACAATAGAAAAAGGAGTAGAAGATGTTCATTCTCAAGTGGAAATGTTGCTAACAGGCAAATTAGGCGACATGGGCAAAAAGATACACAGCGGACGATCACGCAACGACCAGGTATTGCTGGATTTAAAACTGTTCACCCGTGCCGAAATTGAAAAGACGGTATCGGCCGTTACCGGATTGTTTGATGTCCTGATAGCCCAGAGCAACCGTTATAAGGATGTTTTACTCCCCGGCTATACACATTTGCAGGTGGCCATGCCCTCCTCTTTTGGACTCTGGTTTGGTGCTTATGCCGAAAGCCTGGCTGATGACCTTCAATTACTTCTGTCAGCCTGGAAGATTACAAACCGGAACCCGCTTGGTTCTGCTGCCGGATATGGCTCTTCATTCCCGCTCAACCGCCAGATGACTACCGACTTGCTAGGATTCGACTCCATGAATTATAATGTGGTGTATGCCCAGATGGGTCGTGGTAAAATGGAACGTACAGTTGCAAATGCCCTGGCAAGTGTGGCAGCTACTGTTGCTAAGCTGGCTTTTGATGCATGTATGTTTACCTCTCAGAATTTCGGGTTCATTCGTCTGCCTGACGAATTCACCACCGGTTCGAGCATTATGCCTCATAAAAAGAATCCGGATGTCTTTGAACTTACCCGTGCCAAATGCAATAAAATACAATCTCTGCCACAACAGATCATGATGATTACCAATAATCTACCTTCCGGTTACTTCCGTGACTTACAGATTATCAAGGAGGTTTTCATCCCTGTTTTTGCCGAACTGACCGACTGCCTTGAAATGACATCCTTGATGATGGCCCAAGTGGAAATCAACAGGGATATACTGAAAGATCCCCGGTATGATTTCCTATTCAGCGTGGAAGAAGTAAATCGTCTTACCTTATCAGGAGTGCCGTTCAGGGATGCCTACAAACAAGTAGGGCTGGAAATTGAAGCCGGAAACTTTAAACCGGTTAAGACCGTAAACCATACCCATGAAGGCAGCATTGGCAACCTTTGCAATGACGAGATCTGTGCTTATAAAGATGGAATCCTGGCCCAGTTTACTTTTGAGCAGGTACATAAAGCTGAAAAGACATTACTAGAATAAATTAATTAACCCCATTTATAGCCCTTACCTGTTTATTCAGGTAGGGGCTTTTTTATGTTGACAGTGCCCCGTTTATTCGTTTAACCCGCATAATGAATTGGAACGTACCTGCCATTTGAATCCTGATAATAACGAACGAATCGGGATTGAATTTTTGCACCATGTCTCCTTTAATCCGTTCATGCTTCCCCGCTCCCATTGCCGCGTATTTCATTCTTATCCTGCTTTAATTTGAAAAAGCACTGAGGCAATATAAATGCATTGATATAACAGAGATAAAATAGTCCTTATTAATGTCTATTTTATCTCTATTTTATGTCTATTTCATCACTATTTTATCTCTATTTTATCTATGAATGAAATAGGACTGAAATGCATTGATAATAAGGGGGTAAGAACCTAGTCGGGTCTTGATAAAAAAAGCATATAAATTTACTTCCGTTTCCTGGTCATTTATGGCATAACTGAAGCGAATACAAGAAGTCGGTTTTGTTGAAAAAAGAGGTTGAATATCGAATGAAGAGGGACGATGGATAATCGCATTTTTTCATACAAGGGAAGGGGGATTCACGCTTCCTTACATTTCTGGATGACTTCCGGCATCCAAGGTTATTTATTGCAAAGGAAATAATCTGTCATTTTTCGTGTTCTACGTTGTAGAAAAAAACAATCTCCTATTTTTATTTTTAGCTCCCCGTTAAGAATTAAGTAAACAGCTCAATTATTAAATTACTTTCATTATTTTGAAAATAATTTAATAAAATAGAATTTAATTAATACATAAATTATTATATTTGCACAGTATTATTTTATTTCACACAATCTTCACAAAAACGTACTTATCGCTCAATATACTTTATATCAATTGTTTATTCATTTAATTTCGAATAATTCCAATTTAAATCAATACTATAAATGTCACAAAATAAACAATTTATGAAATATACATATTTCAACAGGAAATTATTTTTTCCCATCTGTATGCTTGTTTTCGCTTGTTCAATTAGTGCACAAAAAGCACCTATGAAGTATGGTAAAGTCGACAAGGCAGACCTTGAGATGAAAGTTTACCCCAAGGATTCAACTGCATCGGCAGTCATTTTATGCAATTACGGTTATTTTGATTCAAGCCAGTTGCAGTTTGTCCACCAGATACGAATAAAAATATTAAAGGAAGAAGGAAAAGGACAGGGGAATTTCTCTATTCCGGCATCTGAGAGAGCAACAGTAAAAGGGCAAACAGTAAACCTGGAAAACGGCGTACCGGTTATAACTAAACTCAATAAAGATGGAATTTTCGTTGAGCGTGTCACTAAAAATGTTTACCGGGCCAGGGTGGCAATGCCGAATGTAAAGGTGGGTTCGGTGCTTGATATAGAGTTTTATTTTCAAGGGTTGCCTTCTTACTGGAGCTTTCAAAAAGATATTCCCGTTCGGTGGAGTGAGTTGATCCTCGAAGAAAGCATGTATTTTTCATTCCGAAAGAATGCAACCGGGTATATTCCCCTGTCGGAAGCTACAAACGACCGTTGGGTTGCCAAAGATGTTCCTGCATTCAAGTCGGAGCCGTACATCAACAACTATGAGAATTACCTGAGCGGGTTTAGTATCGAGATTTCGAGCATTCATGTCCCGGGATCTTTTTACAAAGATTACGCAACCTCATGGCCGGCAGTTGCTAAAATACTGAGAGAAGATGAGGATTTTGGGGCTGCATTAACAAACTTCACTTTCTTCCTGAATGGACTGGAAAAAGAGATAAAATCATCTTCAACGACTCCTGAAGAATGCCTGGAAAAAGCCTATAATGCCATTAAAAAGATAAAATGGAACAAAGAAGAGTCTATCTATATTTCGAAAACCGGATTATCTTATGCTTTTAATAAAAAAATTGGAAACGAAGCAGATATAAATTTGAACCTGGTGGTATTGCTTCGAAAACTGGGTATAGATGCCAATCCTATGGTATTGAGCACACGTGCCAACGGCATATTGTTTCCCTGGTCTGCGAGCCTTGACAAGTTGAATTATGTGGTGGCTTATGCTGTAATAGGAGAGAAAACATACCTGCTGGATGGCTCGGAAGACAACCTGACACTTGGCCTGTTGCCTGAGCGAGCCCTTAATGGCCGGGGTCTGGTGATAAAAAAGGAAGGCGAAGACTGGGTAGATTTGACCCCACTAAAAAAGAACAAGTCAGTCACTTTACTGAATTTAAAGCTAAGCCCTGATGGCTCAATGAGAGGCGATTGGGAAAAATCAACGATAGATTACGGAGCGTTGAAAGAACGTAATCATTATAAATCATTTAATAGTGAAGATGCCTATTTGAAATCTATTGAAAGCAAGTATCGCGGGTTGTCCATTGATAACTTTAAGATTAACGGCATTGACAGTCTTCAACTTCCAGTAAAGGAAGACTTTACAATAACCTTAAAAAACAGGGTCACAAAAACAAACAATCAGTTATTCATCAATCCTCTATTGTTTGATAAATACACCGAAAACCCTTTTAAAGCTGAACAAAGGGTATATCCGGTTGATTTTACAACACCCATTGATAAAACTCAGATCTTTTCACTGGAATTACCGGCAGGCTATACGATCGATCAATTACCAAAAAACATCAAAATGTCACTTCCTGAAAACACGGCAAGCTTTCAAATGGCATCTTCATTTTCGGAGAATAAAGTTCAGGTTTTATTTAGATTCAACATTAACAAACCAGTCTTTTCACAATCTGAATATCAGGATTTAAAAACGTTCTTTGACGAACTGGTGAAGAAGCAATCCGAAATGTTGATTATCAAGAAAGACTAACCCATGAATAAAAAAATAAGTTTAAGTGTTATACTCCTGCTTGCAATAACAAGTTTATCAGCAAAAGAGTTGAAATACCCGGTCAGTGAAATACCCGCAGCGTTAAAAGAAAACGCACACACGGTCATGCGTGTTAATCAGATGGAAGTAGAGATCAAATCGGAGAAATCGGCTGTTGTTACTGTTACCGAAGTACGCACCATTCTCAATAAAAACGGGGAAGGAAATTGCTACTTTAAGGGATCGTACGATTCAATGCGTAAAATAACAAGCCTGAAAGGGAAAGTGTATGATGAACAAGGCAAACAGATCAGGAGTTTTGGGGCTGATGATGTGGTTGACCGCAGCAGCATCAGCGGATATTCCATGTACGAAGATAACAGGACCAAAAGTATAGACCCAAAGTATTTAACCTATCCATTGACGGTTGAATATTCCTATCAGATTGACATGAAACAAACTTTTGAATTACCTTCCTGGGATCATGGCAGTGAAAATACTTCCTACGAGAACTCGTTGTTTGTGGTTAAAGTGCCAACAGGTTATTCATTCCGCTATAAAGAATACAATTTATCAAAAGAAGTTGTAAAAACTAATCAGGATGGGAAAGACATCTATACCTGGTCGTTGAATAATCTGAAAGCAAGGATTGATGAACCAATGTCATCCATAACAAAACCTGATTACCCTTTAGTAGAATTGTCTCCAAACAAGTTTGAAGTTGGTGATACAAAAGGCTCCTGTGAAAGTTGGAAAGAAATAGGGATTTGGGCAACTTCGCTAAATGAAGGAAAAGACAAATTGCCTGATGCAACTGTAGCAAAGATGAAAGAAATTACTGCTACTTGTAAAACGGATTTTGAAAAAGTACAAAAAGTATATGAATATATGCAACAAAAGACCCGTTATGTCAGCATTCAGATAGGTATTGGCGGTTGGGAACCATTTGATGCAACGGTGGTGGATAAATACTCATACGGGGATTGTAAAGCATTGTCGAATTATACAAAAGCTTTATTAAACTCAATCGGTATTAAAAGCCATTATGTTCTGGTAAATGCAAGTTCCCGAAGCCATTTGTTTGACACTTCCTTTCCTTCAAATCAGTTCAATCATGCCATGGTTTGTGTGCCTATAGACAAAGATACCATATGGCTGGAATGTACCAGCCAAAGGCTTCCTTGTGGGTTTAACAGTGATTTTACAGACGACAGGGACGTTTTATTGGTAAACGGGACAGACAGCCGCCTGGTTCACACCCGCGTTTATCCGGTGGAAGAGAATTGCATTAACAGACATTCTGTAGTGAATTTTGCTAACGAAGTTTCCGGAAGTGCTGAAGTAAAGGCAAAATATATGGGACTGCGCTATGATGAAATCCTGGCTATCTATCATACCGACAACGCTGATAAGAAGAAAATAGTCACACAGCGCATAGAACTTCCTTCGTTTACTCTGGAAAAGTTTAACTACACTGAAAACAGAAGTAAAAACCCTTCGTTCGATGAAAAACTAGATATCACCTTAACGAATTATATTCACAAACTGGTAAATGATATTTCATTGCTGCCATTAAACTTTATGAGTAAACTAACTTCAATCCCGGATAAAGTAAGGAACCGCAAAACAGAACTGTGTATCCGACGTCCTTCAATGGAAAATGACACCGTGGTGTATCAATTGCCCCATGACTATAAAGTCACAGAGATTCCTGAAAAGAGTGAAATTACGGGTAAATTTGGGACCTATACAGCCAATACAACAGTACAAGGCAACTCCATAACCTACACTCGCCATTTTGAATTATTCAAAGGTGTGTTCCCACCTGAAGCCTATTCTGAGTTTCGTGACTTCCTGGAACAGGTATCCACGAATGACAATGTAGTTGCCAGTCTAAAAAAACAAACTGCTGTACTGAGTAGCAAATGATACGTTTTGACGTAGAATCCATTTAAACAAATGCTTATCTGCAGGATCTCATTAAATTAATTTCGTGAAGGAATTTTTATATCAAATCCGGCAATTAAACATCGCAAAACTAATTGCTCAATTAATATCAGATAATGTAATTATGAAGCCTGTTTCTGAATTTGATTCATCCTTGAGACTTTGAATTAAAAAAGAAACAAGCAGAAGAGAAGGTGGGTAAAGAAAATAAAGGTAAGCGGTACAGTCAATACAAAATTACGAGTAGAATTTGAATCCTCTAAAATTGATAGGTTTAGGTTAAGAGGTCAAATATCCTATGTTCACTTCACTATACCCGAGAAAGTCTGTACCGCTTTTATTCCTTTATTGATGGTGATTTTAAAATAGACAAAATAAACAAATATTTTAAACGAAATCCGGAAAGATAAATGTTTTTGAATGAAAACATATCCGATTAATCATTTGGGTGCATTACAACCCAAAAGCTGTCAAATTGAATTGCGAATTTAGTAATAACTCCAAAAGCAACCAAAACAATACCTAAATAATTTTGGACATTCGTTTCTACAACAGACAAAATATCAAGTAATTAAATCAGCGATGTCAGTTTATTTTGGACATCGGCCTACGCATGCAGAATAACAGATCAAAAACATGTCAAAACGGGAAGAAAAAGAACATTAATCTTTTATTTCGGTCATGTTTCTAAGATAGCAATCCAAATCTTTAGTAGTTTTTAGATTCATTTTTTGTGCTAACCGTTGTTTTATTTTATATAAACTATCAGAAGTAGCCTCAAGCACTAACATTCTGTCAGCATGAGGAACATCAAGAAGCTGTAAACAGCACCAGATTATTTCTTTTTGATTGATAGTTGGATAATTAATTTCCAGTGAAACGATAATATTATTGAATGCATGATTCATTTCCGTACTAAAATCACCCCAATTATTTAAATGCAAAGCATTAATATACAACTCCTTGTCAAGCTCTTCCCGTTTATCAGCCGTTGCATTCTTGCGCTCTGCAACTTGTAACGCTTTAGCTTCTTTAATCTTCTTTGTCAAAGTATGACTTACAAATTCCTGCTTACTTGTTAATTGATTTTTAAAAATCCCTATTTGTTCCCTTTTAAGCTTGTTTCTTTTGTATAAGAATATCACTAAAATTGTTGAAAGCAATAAAACCAACAGCAAAATTGAAACAATGAAAATCATACTCCTTTTTGTTCCGTTAGCTTCCTGATCAGTAGTGTGAAGCTTTTCAAGCACTGTACTTTTTGTTTGCATTTCAATTTTTCGAATTGAATCAGTACATGATTGAAAATGTGTCATAAAAACACCCATTTGTTTAATATCCTTTCGTAGATACTCAATATTTACCAAGATCCGGTAACATTCACGTTGTGTATCAAAATTAGCCTGATGTTTTAATGCTAACAAAGCGAATTGAGACGAAGAATCATATTGTTTTAAATCAAATAACAAATCAGCCAATATATAACATCGAATGGCATAACTAGTGCCTTTAAAAGGGCAAGGCAAACTCCGACGAAGATAATATTGAGCTGAATCATATTGTTTATTTAAGTAGAAGTTATCTCCCATTTCCAAATAAACTGCTCCACATAAAAAAGAGTCATTTATTTGCGAAATAGCTTTTCGATAATATTGTTGTGCAGTTTTATAGTCTTTTAAAAAACGATACGTTCGACCAATAGATAGGATCACAAATCTTGCTTCAAGCGATTTACCCGCACGATTAAAGCAATCAAGTGAGGTTCTATATTTTTTTTGTGATTCTTTATAATCACACTGCCCAGCACAGATATCCCCCATATCAGAATATATCTTTCCTAATAATGAATAATCCTTATTATGTTGATTACATTCCAAAGATTTAATGTAAAATTCAGTAGCATCATCATAATGCTGAGCAGACTTAAAGGAATGAGCTTTGTAATAATAGCAGCATGATAAATTTTCTTTATCTTGTTTCGAAAGGAAATATATTATCGAAAAATTAATCAATGAATCTGGTGGCAATGATTTTCCTTTTTTATCTAAGGCTTTAAAGAGAAGTAATCCATACAGAGCACGGTCAGAATTTAACTTATATTCTTCTGGTTTTAAGTGATTTAAAATACTCAATGCGGAATCAGGATAAGCATCCAGAATACGCTCGGCAGTTTTCAACTCATTTGGGGCAAATGAACAACCAGATAACAAACAAAGAAAAAACAGAAACGAGATATTGACTTTAGAATGCATAGAGGGAAATTCAGATTGCATAATTCAACATTTAGAATTGATGCTTTGAGATGTAAAATTAAAAAAAACAATTTGATTTTTAATTTCTTTCACTGAAGATTATGCAAAGAAAAAGCCAACACTATCAATTTCATATCAATTTACAAATAAAAATCAAAGCTAATCTAGGCCTTGCACAACCATGTTCTGAAAGCAATGCCACATGCAGGCTCTCCTTTAATTTTAAGTTGTGGAACATTTGAGTCTATATTACGAGCTTTAGTCGGAGAAGTTACTGCAAACTGAATTGTTTGATTGGAAAGATTGTAACTATCTATAGCTTCATCTTTTTCACCCAGAATTTCCACAGTTGTTTCTGCAACTGCTTCATACAGATCTTTACCATGCGAAATGGATACATCAACCCAATTGACATTTGGATTCCATTTTCCACCAACCAGAGGTCCTTTGATTGACGAACGCATATTCACCAAACCATTGTTCACATTGTATCCAGATAGTACCAGATCAGCTGATTTTCGATTATAACGTGTAATAATGTCAAGTACTTTTTCACGAGTCAATTGAATGTCTTCCTTTAATAATTCATCTACAATATCTGTGATTCCCATGTTGCCTTTTACAACAACCTGTGCATTAAAATCAGTTGGATCAATTGTTAGCTGATTATTTCTTAACCAAGCTTTTAAAATATTTTTCATCTGATATAGTTTTTATTTATTAATACCAAATATGGGATAAATAGATTCAAAATTATAACGAGGCAGCGAAGTGTACTGCCCCGTTATACTATTTAATTACAATTGAAAAGTTCCTACTAATTTTTTAGAACTATACGCAATATGTACTGTATAATTTCCGCTATCCCAACCACTGGTTTCAATTACTGATTCAAGTGTAGAATTTGTATCAATTACATCTTGATAAACAACACTTCCATTTTGATCTTCAACAGTAATTTGTGCAACACCAACAGAGCAACTAAAATCTAATACCAATTCCGAATCGTCTAAAGAGAAAGTAACAAGGGGAACCGAGGTAGTCGAAAGTGATTTAACCTTTGATTGTGGTAATGTTGTTTTAGGAGTTGGATCACTTTTAAGAGGAACACCGGCAAAAACAGTTTGTACAGAAACCACAGAAACCAACAATAGAAAAATACTGAATAGCGAGAAATTAATTTTTTTCATAAAAATTGAATTATTAGTGTGAACATAGGTTTTAGAATACAAAAAAAGTATTCTTTACATGGTGCTAAGTTAGATATACCACATCACCATACCAAATTTTGAGGCAAAAATAATCTGGACATGTCGTTTTTTATATGACAGAAAACCAAATGATTACAGTAGTTCAAACAGAAAATATCTGGACAGAGGGGAAAGTGCAATAAAAAACACAAAGAAAAGCTGGTTTTACGAGAGTGCAAACTATCAAAAGACAAATAATTTCGTAATTACTTCCCTTCTGTAATTTCTTTAAGCATATTGTCTATTTCTATTGCACTTTTTAAGTTCATTTTTTGAACTAGGCGTTGTTTCATCTTATACAAACTATCTTGTTTGTAGTCCAGCAATAATAGCACTTTGGGGGTTGGGATATCAAGAAGAAAGAAACAACACCAAGTTATCTCTTTGTGGGTGATGTCTGGGTATTTATTTTCGAGAAAGTTTATCAGGTTATTAAACGTGTGATTCATTAGAGAAGAAAATTTACTCCAATCGTTTATATGCAGACAGTTATTATATAGTTCTTTATCTATAGCTTCCCTCTGAGCAGGAGTTGATATTTTATAAACAGATGCTTGTAATGATTTAGCTTCCTCTATCTTTTGAATTAAACCAGATTTTAGTAGCGACTGTTTTTCGTTCAGTAAACTTCTATTCTGGCTCAGTTTCTGTTCTACTTGTTGTAGTTCTTGTTCTTTGCCTTTATTCCGGTAACGCAATCTGTAAACCAGTAGAAAACTTATCAAAATAATAATTGGTAAAATCCAACCAAGTAACAGTAGATATTGTTTGGTTTTACCGGCAGCCTGAGAAGTATTATGAACATTTTCCAATACAGTTGTTTTAGTTTGCGATTCAATTCTCCTTATTGAATCAGTAAAAGATTGGAAGTGCGTCATAAAATAAGCCATTTGTTTGAAATCGCCTTTCAAATACTCCGTATTAGCCAAAATTCTATAACATTCACGTCGTGTATAAAAATTAGACGGATGTTTTAAAGCAACAGATGCATATAAATAAGCAGAATCAAATTTCTCGATATTATAATACAGGTCAGCTAAAGTATAGCACCTTATAGCATAATTGAATCCAGTACTTGGAGATTGCATACTTTTCCGAAGGTAATACTGTGCAGAATCATATTGTTTTGCATAATAATAATTAACTCCAATTTCTTGAAAAGCAGCACCACACAAAATGGAATCTTTAGTTTGCAAAAGTGCTTTTCGAAAGTATTGTTGTGCGGTTTTATACTTTTTTTCAGCATAATAAGTTCGTCCGATGTCCAACAACTTGTAACTGGCATCAACAAATTTTCCTCCTCTATTAAAACAATCAGCAGCTAGTTGATATTTTTCTCTGGAATCTTTATATTCATCTTGTAAAAAACAGATATAACCCATGTCTGCATAAATTTCACCTAACATGGTAAAATTCTTTTTATCCTGATTATTATCCAATGCTTTGAGATACAATTCAGTTGCCTGATCATATTCTTGAGCATTTTTGTAAATGCGAGCTTTGTAAAAATAACAGAGTGCTAATCTTGATCTATCGTTTGAATGTTGATAATAATTCAATGAGTAATTTATCAACGAGTCTGGTTGCAAGGTCAATTTATTTTTATCAAGTGCCTGAAAATATAACAATCCATAAAAAGCACGATCAGAAGAACTTAACATCATGCTGTTTGTATGCATGTGCTGCAAAATATGCAAAGCAGAGTCAGGGTCAGAATCCATAATCCGTTCTGCATTTTTTATCTCATTGGGCATGAGTGAGCAACCGCATAATACAATACAGCTGAGCAGGAACAAAAAAGGTCGAAAAAATGGCGGCATGAATGGCTTTTGGGAATTACCTTGCAAAAGTACAAATTTGTTTTCATTTATAACTCTGCTTCCAACTGTATAACAGAGGATAACTTGTTAATTTATCAACACAAAAACTATTAAATCAGGATTAGAAAATTGCCTTCAAAAATCGCAAAGTATAAATCAGATTGATATTGAATCTAATAAATAATTACAAAATACAGAACCCTAATTTCAGACTTAAAATTGAAGTTACATTCTTCTGGTTTTTGATTGCACTTTCCTTATTCTAAACCGGAGTAACCCACTCTTAATTATTTAATTTTTATGTACTGCAAAACAAACCATAGATTTGTGATTACTCACGAAGAAAGAGTAATTAAACCTGAGTAAAATAAAAAGAAGGAAGTGAATCTTGGTTTTAATGTTAAGCTACAGCAAGCGTGAAAATGCTGATCTTAATTCCCGAAGTTTCAAGTAAAGCCCGGACACAAGCTTCGAGTGTTGAACCTGTGGTAAGAACATCGTCTACCAACAAAACATGTTTGCCTTCCAACACGGTTTTATCACTTACCTCAAAGATTCCTTCCGTATTTTCATACCTTTCGAAGACTGTTTTCTTTGTTTGAGTAGTGTTTTCACGAATGCGAAGGAGTGTAGAAGTATCAATTGGTTTATTCATCATCGTTGATAATCCTTTGCTTATCCATTCACTTTGATTATAGCCACGTAATTTGTATTTTTCAGGATGAAGAGGAACCGGAATAATCAAGTCTACTGAAGCAAAATCCGGAGAATCCAGCAGATCGATAGCAGCATATTTCCCCAACAATTCTCCAATTTCTTTATTGCCTTTATATTTAAGAATATGTAATAATTTCTGGAATGAAGATCCTTTTTGAAAAAAGAAATAAGATGTTGCCCTATAAACAGGTACTTTACCCCAAAACCTTTTCTTAATAGGATTTTCATCAATCAAATGATAATTTGTTTTAGGAATATTATGAAGACATGAAAGACAAAGCTGATGTTCGTTCTTCTGTAAAGCAATGTCACAAACAACACACAAATCAGGGAACATCAGATTAATAAAATCAATAAAGGGATTGAGTTTCATAATTAAGCCTCCTTATATTTAAAAAGAGAGATCAAAAATGTGTCCACCTTATTTAATTATCCTTTTATTTACCTTACCAGTAGTAATCTAGGAAGCAATTAAAGGCAACACTTTAGGAACAAAAATCAGCAATCCAATTATAACAGAAATAAAAGCACAAATCAGCACTGCACCTGCTGCTATATCTTTCGCTTTACCCGCCAGGGGATGCTGTTCCGGGGATGCTAAATCAACCACCTTTTCAATGGCCGTATTGATCATTTCAGCCCCTACGACTAATCCAATACAGAGTAAGCAGAGCATCCATTCTATTATACTAATTGCAAACACAAATCCACTAATAATTACCAGAGCAGTTATGACCAAATGAATTTTCATATTTGTTTCCGATCCAAATACTTCCGTGATTCCGCGGAAGGCATATCCAAAACTCTGTAGTCTTTTTTTCATTATTCTATATTGATGTCAAATTAAATGCAAATTACGTAAAAAAAATCCTACAAACAGAATTGTTTGTAGGATTTAGTTGAAAAGATTCTATTTTCTTTAAGATCTAAACTTTTACGCGTTCGACGTATGAACCATTGCGGGTATCTACCCGAATAGTTTCTCCTTCGTTTATAAATAACGGAACACGAACAGTAGCACCGGTCTCAACAGTTGCAGGTTTAGTAGCATTGGTAGCAGTATCCCCTTTTAGTCCCGGCTCGGTATAGGTAATCAACAGAGCAACCTGAACAGGAAGATCAACAAACAAAATTGTTTCTGAGTGTGCATGAATTACAACTTCACAAATCATACCTTCTTTCAGAAAATCAACTCCATTTATAATGTCTTTATTCACTGAAACTTGTTCATAAGATTCATTGTTCATAAAGTTATAACCCATATCATCCTTATATAGATATTGGTATTCGCGACGCTCGATACGTACCTCTTCAATACGAACTCCTGAATTAAACGTTTTTTCAAAAGTTCTTCCTGTTACAACATTTTTCATCTTTGTTCTTACAAAAGCAGGACCTTTACCCGGTTTTACATGAAGAAACTCTGTTATAACTAAATATTGACCATCAATATCGAGGCACATTCCATTTTTAATATCTGTTGTAGTAGCCATAAAACAATTTGCTATTTAAGTAATTTACTATTTACAATTAAAAGTTCGCCAATCCTGATTCGTAAATCAAATACTCAACTACATGGGTTCAGGATTGATTCATTTAATTTCGAATACAAAAGTACTATTTAAATTTTGATTGACAAAATAGTTTAACAATCAGCCAGTTATAAAAAAGTCTTTGCTTTTCAGCAGAGACTTTCAACATCCTTTTTACTTTTATTGTTTCAATTTATTTATCATTTCGTTTTTGCACGTTATAAAAAATCTTCATCTGGTTCCCCAGTATTTTAGTAAACCCTTTTACATCGTCAGCACTCCAG
>Ga0302170_10000072_pt1 | contig 36306 bp, 26 predicted proteins | sample I_Fen_N2_1_FD_193492 | JGI IMG/M metagenome (GOLD analysis project Ga0302170, IMG submission 193492) | Peat permafrost microbial communities from Stordalen Mire near Abisko, Sweden - I_Fen_N2_1 | ecosystem: Environmental > Terrestrial > Soil > Wetlands > Permafrost | place: Sweden: Abisko...
TAATTTTTCAAGGCCTCTGCGACTCTAATCGGCTGTGAATCTTTAGCAGACATCAAATGTTCCGCAGCGATATAAGTCAAAGTATCAAGCTCAAATTCGGTTGATTTTATACTATCAGAAAGCGTTGCAGAAAAAGCTGCATAATCATTTACACGATTTACTTCCACATAAATATTTTTAAGATCCTTCAGCGACTGCTCGGCCTCAAGCGTATGTGGATATTCTTTAATTACCTTTTGATAGGCAGACAAAGCTTCCTCCTTACGCCCTGATTGATATAGTAGTAAAGCTCGTTCGGTAGCTCCTTTTCGTGCAGCTTCGGTAGTAGGATATTCCGTCAAAAGTTGATCAAAGGCTTTAACCGCAAGCGTAGGTTGTACTTGCATCACTAAAGCGCGCCCTTTTTCATAAAGCGCATCTGCTTTGTGCAAAGAATTTGGATAGCGTAGCAGCAATTGATCCAATAGACGAATCTTTCCGGCATAATTTTTCTGAATACCTTCCATATAAGCACACTGATAAAGCATATAATCGCCTACAGAAGGATCTGTTTGAGCAGCCAATTCATAAAAAGTCTTAGCTTGCGCAAAGTTTCGTTGATGATAATAGCAATCCGCTAATCGACATTGTGCATCAGCACGCATCATATCATTAGCTGGATGGCCCCCGGCTACAAAGGCTTTATTTAACTCAAGATAATGAGTAAATAAATCCGAAGCATGCACATACTCTTTTTCATTAAATGAAAGATAAGCTAAAGTATAATAAGCCAAAGAGTAGATTTCCTCGGTTTTATCGGATGCAATAGCCAAATACTTTTCGATATCACGTTTCGCATCAGCAGTACGCTTTAAGCGATAATAAGTTTCACCACGCCAATACAACGACTGCACCTGAATCTTTCGAATCTCTTCGTTAAAACGAGATCTATCAGCCTCTGAAATCTGAGCAGCTAAAGTATCGACAGGCTGTATCAGACGAGTAAAATAGCGTTCGGCGTCTTTCAATTCATTCGTTTTAAGAGTTGCTGCACCGAGTTGGAAGAGAAGTTTTTGCCTTGTTAGCAGAAGATTTGCATCTGGTTCTGGAATCGCTTCGAGGCCTTTAAGGGCAGCTCCATATTGATTACTATTTAAATAAATCTCCGAAAGATAAGCCGTTGCTTTCTGTTTATAAATAGATCGAGGATATTCGTTCAAAAAACCCTGGAAAGCAGTAGCACGTTGTAAAAAAGATGAATTGGGTGATTGATAGATGCAAAGCGCATAATTATAACCAGCTTCCTCTTTCGCCACTAAATCGTACGAAAGTACACTCGCACGAAGAAAAACTTCTGTTGCTTGTACATGCTCATCCATTTTCAAATAAGCACGCCCCATCTGCAGCAATGCATTCTGAGCAAGTGCATCATCCTCTGGTGTTCCTATAGGAAGAAGAGCTTCGGCTGCGGAACTATATGCCCCACACATTAAATAAGATGTCCCCAATGCATAAACCGCTTCACGTGAAGGATTTTTTGCTGTAGAACGATAGGTAGTAAGAACTTCGATGGCCTCCTGATAACGTTGCAAATGGAAAAGTGCTTCGCCCTTTATGCGGGTTAATTCAAGCGATGCCTCAGGTATGATCTCTTTCTTCAGTAACCCTTTTAAAGCTTTATCCGCTAAAGAGATTGCTTCTATATAATTTTTCTTTTTTAAATAAATATCTCCAGAATATACGGCCGACCAATTTGAATACATCTCATTATCAAGCAGCATTAGAAAACCCTTCTGAGCATCTAAGAGATTCCCTTTTTGATAGGAAAGATAAGCTAAATAATAGGTGCAATCAGACGTATAATAAGCTGGTTTATAAGTAAGCACTTCTTTAAAGCCAGCCTCCGCTTCATCTACTTTCTTTAATTCAAGAAGAGACAAGGAACGAAGAAACAAGAAATCCTGTGTCTGCATCTGGGTTAAAGTTTTCCATTTGCACTGTTCAAAAGCTGCAATAGCTTCAGTATATTGCCCTCCAAAATAGTAAGAAGAACCTAACAATCCCCACATTTCGTAACGATAGCGGCTATTCGGATACATTTTTTGAAACTTCTGAAGCACACTAATTCGATTGGGATCTTTTAAATAATAGCCGCTTGTCGCCCACATATATTGAGCCTCTTCGACATTACGCCCCTTTGAATATGTATTTAAATAACGCTGCAATAACATTCTTGCAGCTGCATAGCTGCCTTGTTTATAGAGTGAGGTAGCTTCGGTAAACCAATCTTCACCACCAGAAAGGTTTTGTAAAGTTTGAATATTGGATCCATGAAGCAAAAAAATTTCACCACCTTGAACTAACCCAGCTATAGAAAGGGCATTTGAAATAGCTATAATATATAAAAATCGACTCATAAGTTCCATGCATTTGTCTGCAAATATACGATATTTTCAATAAATATGTTGGCTGTTCACAAAATAATGGCTACTTTTGCATACTTTTAGGAACAATCCTGAATAATAATTTACAAAATGAGCGCATTTGAATTTAAGCCAAAGTTATTTGCTTCACTAAAGCAATACAACAAAAAAACCTTCATCTCAGATCTTATGGCGGGGGTCATTGTCGGCATCGTAGCCCTTCCATTGGCTATTGCTTTTGGCATTGCATCAGGTGTTTCACCTGAAACAGGAATCACCACTGCCATTGTAGCAGGATTCATTATCAGCTTACTAGGAGGAAGTAAAGTTCAAATCGGCGGACCTACAGGTGCTTTTATCGTGATTGTATATGGCATTATTCAACAATATGGGCAACAGGGACTTATCGTAGCCACCTTAATGGCTGGCGTCTTGCTCATTTTGTTAGGAGTACTAAAATTGGGTACTATTATTAAATATATCCCGTATCCTATTATTGTAGGCTTCACTAGCGGAATTGCAGTAACCATCTTTACCACCCAAATAAAAGATTTATTCGGATTACAGATAGAAAAGGTTCCTGCTGATTTTATTCAAAAATGGGGAGTCTATGCTACACACCTTAGCAGCGTTGATATATACAGTACACTTATCGGCCTGGCAAGCATAGCAATAATCGCGATTACTCCGAAGTTTTCAAAGAAAATTCCGGGATCGTTAATAGCTATTATCTTAATGACTATAGTAGCATACCTATTAAAAGAATATGCCGATATTACGAGCATCGAAACCATCGGCGATCGCTTTACCATAAAACCCGAACTACCGGATGCACAGATTCCACCGATGTCATGGGAAATCGTAAAAGGCCTTCTTCCTGCAGCGGTAACCATTGCCGTATTAGGTGCAATTGAATCGTTACTTTCAGCCACAGTGGCCGATGGTGTGATTGGCGACAAGCACAATTCAAACCAAGAACTTATTGCACAAGGTGCTGCAAATCTTATTACTCCACTTTTCGGAGGTATCCCTGCCACCGGAGCCATTGCCCGCACCATGACAAATATCAATAATGGAGGCCGTACACCAGTTGCCGGACTAATCCATGCTGGTGTATTGTTGCTCATCCTTCTTTGCTTAGGTTCTCTCACGAGCTTGATCCCCATGGCGTGCTTAGCAGGTGTACTTGTTATCGTTTCTTATAATATGAGCGAATGGCGTACCTTCAAAGCTCTTTTAAAGAATCCGAAGAGCGATATCACCGTATTACTTATCACTTTTTTCCTCACTGTAATTTTCGATCTTACCGTTGCCATTGAAGTCGGTTTAGTTATCGCTTGCCTATTATTTATGCGTCGTGTAGCTGAAACAACAGACATTCAAGTGCTCACTGATGAAATAGATCCCTCACAAGGAAGTGATTCCGAATTACATGAAGAGCCCCTCCTAGTTCCAAAGAATGTAGAAGTATATGAGATTAATGGCCCATACTTCTTCGGTATCGCTAATCGTTTTGAAGAAACAATGATCAGCATTGGCAAACGTCCAAAAGTACGCATCATTCGTATGCGAAAGGTTCCGTTTATCGACTCTACAGGATTGCACAATTTGACCAACCTTTGTAAGACCTCGCAAAAAGAGAATATTATCACGATCCTTTCCGGAGTCAATGAAAAGGTATACGATGTACTTCAAAAGAACAGCTTCAATGAATTACTCGGGAAAGACAACATCTGCGAAAATATTTATATCGCACTTGAAAGGGCACAAAAGATACTTGACGGAGCAAAATAACCCGATTCTTTTACTACTTATATACCTTATATATAAATAAGAACGCAAAGGGGCCCATAAAGGAGCCCCTTTTGTTTTGTACTATCTATAAAGTTTACCTCTTCGTAATAACTATGCCATGCTGCTGTAACGCTTAAATCGTATCTTTGCAGTAGAAAAAGGCAAAAAACAGAGAAAAGAGAGAAAACATGCTGTAAAACATATAAACTCTGTTAAATAACGGAGACAAACGATACAACCTATTCAAAAAAGCCGTATTTTTGTGCTGTAAAACATAAGAAGAGGATAACAAGATGAAAAAGATTGAAGTAGTATTTAAAGATTGCATGGACACAATTTGTGAAAACACCATGCTGATGTGGGGATATAAGTTGAAGAAATAAGCAACTCCCCGAAGTTTAACAAGTAAAAAAAATTGTTATGAAAAAGATTGATGAAGTATTAAAAGATTGTGTACGCACAATAAGCGAAAACACAATGTTGATGTGGGGTTACAAATCGCGTAAATAAAAACGCGAGAGAAGGGCAAAGCGAAAACCTTTAGGCAAAAGCAATGCACCAACCCTCATCTTTTAAAAGAAGTTTTAGTTTTTAGGTATATAGTTGTAAAGAAACCATTAAAAGGTATTAGTTATGAAAAAGATTGATGAAGTTTTGAAAGATTGTGTACGCACAATAAGCGAAAACACAATGTTGATGTGGGGTTATACTTACAAAAAGTAAGCAACCCGCTTCTCAAAGGGAAAAAAGAACTAACGACCGTGAGGCCGTTGCAGGATTAACAAAAGAGGCTATGTCAAAACGACATAGCCTCTTTTTTCTAGTTAGAAATCGCTTTTTTCTAATAAAAAAAGTACGACTTTAAAAAAAAGATTGTATATTTGCCACTTAAAGACAACTACTTTATTTATTATTATACGAGTCGTATGAAAACCTACAAAATTCTAATTGCCGCGATAGCACTCACTATGGGAGCTGCAACGCAAGCACAAACAGTCCGTTCTCTTACGGTAAACGCTTCAAAACTTGGTGCAAAAATAGCTTCTACAAAGTATGGCATTTTCTTTGAAGATATTAACTACGGAGCCGATGGAGGTCTGTATGCAGAGAAAATAAAAAACCGTTCTTTCGAATTTCCTCAACCATTTATGGGATGGAATACTTTTGGCAAAGTTGAACTTCGCAAAGATGATCCTGCATTCGATAAAAACCCAAACTATGTTCGTTTAACGAATCCCGGACATCGTGAACGCCGTACCGGCCTTGAAAACGAAGGCTTCTTTGGCGTAAGCGTAAAGAAAGACGCCGAATATCGCTTTAAAGTAACTGCACGTACCATAAATGGAAGTGCGAGCGAGAAATTCAAAGTTCAATTAATTAATGAGAGTAACGACGTTGTAAATAGCACAGAAATCAATGTTACCTCAACCGACTGGAAACCTTACGAAATAGTTATAAAAGCAGACCAAACGATTGCGCGTGGTAAACTACGCATTCAATTTATCGGTCGTGGAGCTGTTGATATGGATCACCTGTCACTCTTTCCTGTTGATACCTGGAAAGGAAGAGAAAACGGCATGCGCAAAGATTTGGCACAGGCACTTAATGATTTACATCCCGGTGTATTTCGTTTTCCCGGTGGATGCATTGTAGAAGGAACCGACCTTGCCAGCCGATATGAGTGGAAAAATTCAATTGGGCCGGTAGAGAATCGCCCTTTGAATCAAAATCGTTGGAACTATACCTTTGAAGATCGCAACTCTGCTGATTATTTCCAGACCTATGGCCTTGGTTTCTATGAATACTTCTTACTCTCGGAAGACTTTGGTGCAGAACCTCTTCCTATTCTAAGCTGCGGATTAGCCTGCCAGTTCCAAACCAACAACGAGAGTGGCCGCGTACCACTTAAAGAATTGCAGCCCTATATTGATGATGCACTCGACTTGATAGAATTTGCTAACGGAGATAAAACCACAAAATGGGGTGCAATTCGTGCATCAATGGGACACGAAGCTCCTTTTAATTTAAAATTCATCGGCATCGGCAACGAACAATGGGATAGCGTATACCCTGAACGTCTGGCTCTCTTCGTACAACAAATTCGCGCTAAATATCCTAAAATTCAAATTATTGGTTCATCAGGGCCTGACTCTGAAGGCAAACAATTCGATTACTTATGGCCGGAAATGAAACGTCTGAAAGTAGATCTTGTCGACGAACATTATTACCGCAATCCACAATGGTTCCTATCACACGCTGACCGCTATGATAAATACGATCGCAAAGGTCCTAAAGTGTTTGCCGGAGAATATGCCTGCCACGTAAAAGGAGAAAATAAAGACAAAGCCAATAGTTGGGAAGCAGCTCTTTGCGAAGCAGCTTTCTTAACCGGAATTGAGCGTAATGCAGACGTTGTACCCATGGCTACTTATGCGCCTCTTTTTGCTCATGTAGATGGATGGCAATGGCGTCCTGACTTGATCTGGTTCGACAACCTACGCTCTGTACGCTCTGTAAACTGGTACATACAACAACTGTACGGAATCTATAAAGGAAGCAATGTACTCCCTATTACAGAAAATAAGAAGCCTCTTATCGGACAAAATAATTTGTATGCCTCTGCTGTTTGGGATGAAAAAGCAAGAGAATACATAGTAAAAGTAGCCAATACAGGCGACAGCGTACAGCAACTTGAAATTACGCTTACCGGACTAAAGAAGAAAGAGACACTTGCAGGTGGAAAGGTTATATGGATGCATACTGACAAGCTTATGCAAGAAAACACACTCGATAACCCCAAAGCCGTACTCCCGAAAGAAAGCGATTTGACTACCGAAGGGAATCAAGTAAAAATAGAAATCGGTGCTAAAACATTCGCCATCTACTGCATTAAAAAGGGTTGAGAAGTGCTTTTAAATGAAATTAGCTGAAGAGTGCTGCAACTCTTCACAAACGATATAACAAAGAGGAGCTGGGCGAAATAAAGCGTTCAACTCCTCTTTTCACTTTTTCTTGTATAACAATACCAACCCCTTATCTTCTAATTATTTTTTACTTTTGATAAAGCATTTACATGAATCGACCGATTTCTCTCTTTCTCCCTATCATCTTGTTCGTCGTCTGCGTTCTTCCATGCACCGGAAAGACATCAAAGCCGCATTACCTAGATTTATCACATCAATTTGCCGAGTTCTACGTGGATTCGGAAGTTAATCCCTCTGTGCACACGGCACTCTCACTTGTGCTAAAAGACATTGAACAAGTCTTCGGAGCACATCCAAAGGTGCATTACCAAAGGTTCGCTGCAAAGAAATATCCACTCAAGGAGCATTTCTCGCAGGCATTCGCTCAAATCTGTGTACGTACCGACACTACATGGAAAGCGTGGGAAGCTTTTCGACTTGAGGTTTATCAAGGCAATCTTTATATCACCGGAAGCGATCCACGCGGCACAGCCTACGGGCTGCTTGAGCTCAGCAAACTAATGGGCGTATCTCCTTGGGCATGGTGGGCTGATGCTCAACCTGAAAAACTTGACCGCCTGATGCTTCCAAAAGAAGGTTATCTGCTGACCGATCAACCAAGTGTAACCTACCGAGGGATATTTCTTAACGATGAGGACTGGGGATTGATGCCTTGGGCTACAAAAACGCTCGATCCGAACTCCTCAAAAGGAGCTATCGGCCCTGCAGCCTACGAACGGATCTTTCAGCTCATGTTGCGCTTACGCATCAACACCCTGTGGCCTGCGATGCACGAATGCACAAAACCATTCTTTACCATAACAGGTAACCGTGAAATGGCCGAACGCTATGGCATTGTAGTCGGCACTTCGCATTGCGAGCCCTTATTACGCAATAGTGCTACAGAATGGGATCAACTTCCAAGAGGTGATTACAATTTCAAGACCAATAGAGATTCTGTTCTTCACTACTGGCAACAGCGCGTTGCAGAAAGCAGTTCGCTTAATGCCATCTATACCCTCGGCATGCGAGGCAAGCACGATGGCATGATGGAAGGAGCTAAAACCATTTCTGAACAACTCACATTACTTTCTGAGATTCTCCCTGCACAACGAAAAATACTCAATGAAACGCTCGGAAAGCCAATAGAAGAAGTGCCACAGGTCTTTGTCCCTTATAAAGAAGTACTCGATGCCTATGAAAACGGACTGAAAGTCCCCGACGATGTGACTCTATTATGGTGTGACGACAATTACGGCTACCTGAGCCGTTTAAGCAATCGCGAAGAGCAACTTCGCAAAGGAGGAGCAGGTGTTTATTACCATATTTCCTATTGGGGCCGTCCACACGATTATTTATGGCTGGCTTCTACTCAACCGGCCTTGCTCTATGAGGAAATGTTACGTGCTTGGAATCATAACGCCCAAAAGATGTGGATTCTAAACGTCGGCGATATTAAACCGGCCGAGTTTCTAATAGAATATTACTTCTCACTGGCGTGGCGGATGAAAGATCTTGCAGCACATCCAACTGAGAACGATCCGGAAGAACAATTAAAAGCCTTTTTGAATCGGGAATTCGGAGAATCTCTTCTATCTTCAAAAGGAGCGCAAACATGTAGTCTGAACGATTCAATCGCTACTCTTTACCAAGAATACTATCGCTTAGCCTCCATTCGAAAACCCGAATTCATGGGGTGGAGTAGAGTAGAAGAGGCAGGAGCTCCCAAAGGGCGTACTCCTATAAAAGCTTCCGAGTTCACTCTATGCGAGATTCAACAGCGGCTAGCTAGTTACCAGCATCTTTCTACAGAAGCACAACGATTCAAGAAAATAATTCCGGCACGAAGCAAGGACGCCTATTTTCAACTAGTAGAATATCCTTTGCGAGCAGCAGCAGCTATGAACGAAAAATGGTTATATGCCGAACTTGGAAAATCGGATTCCTCTCTCGCGGCTTACGATACAATCCAATCGCTTACGCAGCATTACAATACGCAAGTTGGAGGAAAGTGGAACCGTATGATGGACATGCAGCCCCGTAAACTATACGTCTTCGAGAAGCCCGACTTTTCAAGACGTGATTCTACGCAACAAATACATCCTGATTCATCTGTTTTACACCGTGCTGCTCCACAGTTACACCTTAATGCACTCGACTGCTGCGACAGCACGCATTGCTTTGTATTCCGCGGTTTAGGGCACCACAAAGTAGCCATCCGTCTAGATCCCCATAAAGGGCGACTCGTTTATCGGATCCCTATCACCCAACCTGTTGCAGCAAAAATTCGTGTTGCACTCATCCCCACTCATTCAGCAGAAGGTGAATCGCACCAACATGCACTTCAAGCAAAATTGGAAAAAACTGTAACTTCAGCCACTGAAAAGAATTTCTCCACAACCTCACCCTGTTGGAACCTCCCGTTTGGAGTGGTCGGCCGAAGTGAACAATGGAAGCAAAATGTACTTTCTAATCAAGCAGTTGTAGAATTTACGTATTCCTTCGAGACTTCCGGAGAATACTTGCTTACCCTTTCAAGTGAAGTTTCCGATGTTATTATAGATGATATTGAAGTAAACTATGCTTCCTCAGTACGATAAGAACCTTATCTAAATTCTTTTTGCCGTAGGGCTGTCTTTATTTAGCCCTACGGCAAAAAGAAGAAAGCCGTACTCCTAACAATAAAAAGGAGTACGGCTTTTATAAAAAACAAGCTTTACAAAAGAACTTAAGAAAGCATACTTTCCAAAATAGGAGGGAATTCTATTTCTCCACACTTAATTTGCGACAAGCACTTCTCTCCTTTCGAAGTCAGTGAGAAATGCATCTTGCGTTTATCCTCTACACCTAAATTTCGCTCTATCAGCGATTTCTCTTCCACCGATTTTATTACTTTCGAAGTATTCGAAGCAGTCAATCCCAAAAGGTCGGCCAATTCACCTGAAGTCAGTTTCTTGGTTTTCGAAAGGCTGCAGAGCAACATTCCTTCGTTCAAGCACAGTCCATATTGCTTTTCGAAAGAACTTTCAAACTCGGCAATTGCACGATATAGATCGCGAACCCTACATAAATTCTCTACTTTCGACATTTGCTTTAAATAAATAAGTTTACATTCGAGTTCTCGGCACGCTCCATGTAGGTGGCTACTCCACCGACAGTAACTTCATCTAGTAACTCTTCCCGTTTTACTCCCATCACATCCATCGACATCTGACAAGCAATAAATTCAACGCCTTGAGCAAGTGCTGAAGCACGTAACGACTCTAATGATTCAACGCCCTTTTTCTTCATTAAATAGCGCATCATAATAGCACCGATTCCGCCCATATTCAATTTAGAAAGTGCTAACTTCTTAGAACTAGAAGGCAGCATCATCGAAAACATCTTTCCAAAGAAATCTTTCTGTACCGAAGGTTTATTTTCTTTTTTGATCGCATTCAACCCCCAGAAAGTAAAGAAGATTGTAACCTTTTCACCTGTGGCAGCAGCTCCATTGGCCAACACAAAAGTGGCAAGTGCTTTATCAAGATCGTCACTAAAAAGGATGAACGATTTTCCTTTTGCGGTTACAGCCACAGAAGGAACAGAAGGTATCTCTTTTAAATTCCCTTTTTCAAGAAGTACCGTATAACGGCCTTCAGCAGAAGTATTAGAAAGCAAAAGATTGCCAGTCGACTTGCACCAAGCAGCTACATCGCGAGAAAAAGCAGTATCCGTAGAAACTATTTCGACTTGATCGCCCTTACCAATACTTTCAATCGCAGTTTTTACCTTTAAAATAGGACCGGGGCATTGTAAACCTGAAGCATCAATCTTCACACAATTCACCAAAGGAGATGCAGCTGCAGGCATCGATTCGGCCGACGATTGAGTAATTTCGGAGGAAACCGGAAGTGGACAGGAACCTACCGTGCAGATAACCGGAGCCAATGCCGTACTATACGTTTTGTAACCGCCGGAAAGATTTCTAACGTCTTTATAGCCGTGCCCGGTAAGTATCTTCAGCGCAAGATAGCCACGCAGACCGACTGCACAATAGACATAAATCGGTTTGTCGAGAGGAACCTCTGAAAGTCGATCGCGTAATTCATCAAGAGGGATATTAACCGCCCCGGAAATCGCTGAGAAAGCAAATTCTTCCGGTGTGCGTACATCCAATAATAGATGCTCAGCAGGCGATGAAGTCTTGAGAATAGCATGCAATTCACGCCAAGAAATTACGGGCATACTACCATTCATAATATTGCCGGCTACATAACCCGCAATAGCGATTGGATCTTTTGCTGAAGAATAAGGAGGCGCATAGGCATGTTCTAGTTGAATGAGATCGTAAATGGTTCCACCTTTCTTGATCAACAAAGCAAGTTGGTCAATGCGTTTATCCGCCCCATCACATCCTATAACTTGTGCTCCATAAAGTTTCCCGGTAGCTGGATCGAAGATCAACTTCACCGTAAGAGGTAAAGATCCGGGGTAATACCCTGCATGCGAAGCAGAGTGAGTAGTTGAACTTTGATAAGCAATGCCCAACTGTTGCAAGCGTTTCGCAGCCAGTCCGGTAGAAGCCACCGTAAGATCAAAGACCTTTGCAATCGAGGTACCAATCGCACCCTCATACTTAACCTTATTTCCTTTCACCATGTTATCAGCCACAATACGACCTTGACGATTCGCAGGATTAGCCAAGTAATTCAACCAAGGTTTTCCGGTAAGTGGATGTGGAAACTCAATTGCATCTCCCACCGCATACACATCCGGAGCAGAGGTCTGAAGATATTCATTCACCCAAATGCCATGAGCTTCCCCTAGTTTAAGTCCGGCCGCAGCAGCCAAAGCAGTTTCTGGACGAACCCCAATAGAGAGGAGTACCAAATCGGCTTCAATCTTCTCACCGCTACTAAAATAAACCATCTGTGAGCCCTTAGACTGAGCTTCAAAACGTTCCACTGTTTTCGTTAAAAAGAGCTTCACTCCCTTCTGAAGTAAATGTTGATGCACATGCGCAGCCATCGAGAAATCGATAGGAGCCATTACCTGATTTCCCATCTCAACAATAGAAACTTCAGCCCCTAAGTTGTGTAAATTCTCGGCCATTTCCAAACCAATAAAGCCCGCTCCTACAATAACGACTTTGCGGATGGTATGTGTCAGTGTATAGTTCTTAATACGATCCGTATCCTCTACATTACGAAGCGTAAAGATGCCTTCCGAATCAATTCCTTTCAAAGGAGGACGAACCGGAGAGGAACCCGGAGAAAGGAGTAGCTTATCATAAGTTTCAGTATATTCTTGCCCCTCCAATTTGCGAATAGTAAGTTGTTTAGTAGCGACATCAATGTGAGTCACTTGACTATCTACACGCACATCAACGGCAAAACGCTTACCGAAGGAAGCCGGCGTTTGCACAAACAGTCGACTGCGCTCGGTAATGGTATTACCTATGTAATAAGGCAATCCACAATTGGCATAAGAAATATAATGCCCTTTTTCAATTAGAACAATCTCTGCTTGCTCATCTATCCTACGAATACGGGCCGCAGCGGTAGCACCACCTGCCACTCCTCCTACAATTATGTACTTCATACTTTTTGTTTTTATTTATTCTTGCTGCAAAGATACTATTTGTTTTCTAAAAGAACTAGTTTCCAAAGGAAAGTAGTTCTCGTTTAACTTTATTTGTTACCACTTCTCACTTTTTTTTCATATCTTTGCAGCCCAATGATAGACCAGCTTACTATAGACCGAATTATGGATACCGCAAACATTGTGGAAGTGGTATCTGAGTTTGTTACACTTCGAAAACGAGGAGTAAACTACACTGGTTTATGTCCTTTTCATAATGAAAAGACGCCTTCATTCAGCGTATCTCCGGCCAAACAACTCTGCAAATGCTTTTCGTGTGGAGAGGGAGGAAATGTGGTTCATTTCCTGATGAAGCACGAGCAAATTTCATACGTAGAGGCGCTGAGATGGCTTGCTCGGAAATATGGTATTGAGATTCAGGAACGTGAATTGTCTAATCAAGAAAAACAAGCAGCCAGCTTGCGGGAAAGCCTTTTTATTGTCAATGAATACGCAAGAGACTATTTTACACAAACGTTATTTGAGCATCCTGAAGGACAAACGATCGGACTGGCATATTTTCGACAAAGGGGATTCCGTGAAGATATTATCCGAAAATTTCAACTCGGCTTCTGCACCAAAAACTGGGATGATTTTGCAAAAAGTGCTATTTCGAAAGGATATAAGCACGAGCTCTTAGTAAAAACAGGGCTTTGCTATGAAAAAGAGAATAAAGATTTAATTGACCGATTCCATGGACGAGTGATTTTTCCGGTTCATACACTTAGCGGCAAGATCGTTGCTTTCGGAGGACGTATCCTCTCACAAGACAAAAAAACGGCCAAATATGTAAATTCCCCGGAAAGCGAAATCTATTCAAAGAGTAGGGAACTTTATGGACTTTACCTCGCAAAGGCGGCCATCGTACGACAGGATCGATGTTTCCTTGTAGAAGGCTATACGGATGTCATTTCAATGCATCAAGCCGGAGTGGAAAATGTAGTAGCGTCATCGGGAACATCACTAACCACGGGGCAGATTCGCTTAATTCATCGCTTTACAAACAATATAACGGTGTTGTATGATGGAGATAAAGCGGGCATTAAAGCCAGTATTCGAGGTATTGACATGCTTTTGGAAGAAGGCATATCTATTAAAGTTGTTCTTCTTCCAGAAGGAGAAGATCCTGATTCTTTTGCAAAATCGCATAACGCAACCGACTTTCAGGCGTATATAAAAGACCATGAAACCGATTTTATTCGATTCAAAACCGGCTTATTACTCGATGAAGCGGGAAAAGACCCCATAAAGCGAGCTACTTTAATCAAGGAAATCGTAAAAAGCATTTCATTTATTCCTGAAAGGATTGTACGCGACGTATATATTAACGAGTGCAGCCGATTGTTGGAAGTTGAAGCACAACTGCTATCGAACGAGATACTTAGAGTAATGGATGAAAGAAAAGATTCTGTGCCTTCCACTAATGAAGAAACATATAATCAACCGACTCAAAGTGCATTCAACTCACCTGTATCTATAAATTCGAATACCGCAGAATTCGGTTCCCCATTACCCGAAAACGGATTAAATAAAGATCAAGGGACATCTTCTACAGCAGAAGGTGGCGAAGCGGCCATTCTTGCAACCCATCGAGAAACGTTTGCCAAGCGCAACCTTTTATATGAACAAGAAATTCTGATCATGAAATTGCTCATCCGAAAAGGTGAAAAAGTAATGTGCCTAGTAGAAGACGAAGAAGGAGAACAGCACGAATTACGGGTCGCTGATTTCATCAACTCTTCGCTTTTAGAAGATGGATTCGAACTACAAGATACGATTCATCGCGCACTTTTAAATGAGATTTTAGCTCATATTGATGAGCCTAACTTTGAATGCGAACGTTTTCTTACGCAACACCCGAATCAAAAAATCAGTCAACGGGCAAGTAATTTAGCCACAGAGCCATGGATATTGAGTCGAATGTATTCAAAGAATGAAGCTTTAGCTAATGAAGAATACAAAGAGCGATTAGACGAGCAAGCGGTTCGACTAATCACGGATTTCAAGGAAATGGCTATCAGCGATGAAATGACATCATTTCTTGAAAACTTGCAAGATCCTATTTATCAAAATGACAGTCAAAAAATGGATGCAGCTTTAAAACGTTTTAAAGCTGTACAGCAGATACGTTGCGAACTCGAAAAAAGAACAGGAAGTCGGGTAATACCACGCTGGAAGTTATCCTAATTTTAGTCCTTTTATAGTAAAGAACCACTTAAATACAAAAAAACAAGATTTTTTTTACAAAGTAAGCGGTGATTTAAAAAAAACTCCTTATTTTTGCGACTTGAATGCATTTACTGTTTCTTTTTTATAGAGCGGCAGCCATGAGAAATAACTAACCAAATAATAAATTTAAGTCATTATGAGAAAAGCATTTACTCTGCTTCTTTTCTTCATAAGTATCAGTGCGTTTTCGCAACGCATTATGGAGAATCTTGATCGCGGACTTTTAGCTCAAAAAGTATCCAAAGGAGTATACGTCAATTGGCGTATTACCGGACAAGAATGGTACGGCACTTCGTACAACCTGTATCGTGATGGTACTAAAGTAAATAACACACCGATTACCGGCGCTTCAAACATTACAGACACAGAGGGTACTACAAATTCTACATATACAGTAACCGCAATCGACAGAAATGGTAAAGAAAGTGCTCCTTGCAAAGCGGTTAGTGTACTCACAAAAAACTATCGTGAGATTCCCTTAGTAGACCTCGGAATTACTGGCTATGAGCCAAATGATGCCACTGTAGCAGATCTTGACGGAGACGGAGAAATGGAGATTATTATTAAACGCTTATATCCTGATTGGAGTCCATCGGCTACTAACTTTTCACGTCTTGAGGCTTATAAACTAAATGGAACTTTGCTATGGGCTATAAACGTAGGCCCTAACATCATCTCAGATGTAGAAGATGATGTGGCTGCTTTCGATTTCGACGGAGATGGCAAAGCTGAAGTTTTTATGCGCAGCTCTGAAGGTACAATATTTGGCGATGGCAAAGAAATTGGTGATACCGACAATGACGGAATCACCAACTACCGTAGTTATAGCTGGGGAGGTACCAACGGCGACTATCCTAATTATAGCACCTACCTTTGCAAAGGTCCGGAATTTCTTTCACTTATTGATGGAGAAACGGGTAAAGAACTAGATCGCGTTGATTATATTCCACGCACTTTTGATGGAAGAACAATGGAAGATATATGGGGCGACGGCTACGGACATCGCGCCAATAAATTCTTTTTTGGTGCACCTTATTTAGATGGAAAAAAACCAAGCTTATTCATATCACGCGGTATTTATACACGCATTGTGATGCGTACCTACGATGTAGTCAATAAAAAGTTAAAGTTGAAATGGGAATTCAATACAGATAGCAATCCAGCTTATGCTTACCAAGGGAATCACAACTACACCATTGCAGATGCAGATGGAGATGGTTGCGATGAAATTATTTATGCCTCTATGACAGTGGATCATAATGGAAAAGGACTTTACTCTACAGGATTAGGACACGGTGATGCAATGCACGTAAGCGATTTCGATCCTTACCACAAAGGATTAGAAGTCTGGGCTTGCCACGAACATGAACCTTATGGAACGAGCTTTCGCGATGCGGCAACAGGAGAAATTTTTATCCGACATTCCACAAGCGGTGATTGCGGACGATGTGCAGCAGCCAACGTAACGAATGATTTTCCGGGAGCCGAACTCTGGGGAGGAGGCCAAATGTACTCTGCTGTAACACGCAAACCTACAGCTGGAGCAACCAGTGGAGGTTCTGAAAACTTTCCAATTTATTGGGATGGCGATCTACTGCAAGAAACTTTCAATTATGTCTCCACAAGCAATCTTGAAGGAAATGTATGGAAATACGGAGTCGGTAACTTGATGACTACATCGGGTGCAGCCACTTGCAACAGCACAAAAGGAACCCCTTGTATGCAAGTCGATTTATATGGAGACTGGCGCGAAGAACTTATCATGCGCTCATCAGACAACAACAGTTTACGCATCTATAGCACACAAACGCCTACCGAAAACAGAATCTATACCTTACTGCACGATATGCAATATCGCCAAGCAATCTGTTGGCAGATGTGCGGATACAATCAGCCTCCTCACGTAAGTTACTTCTTAGGTGAACGTGAAAACATTCTACTTCCCCCTCCTCCGGTAATGAGCAACGATCGTTATGTACACGATGGAAGCAATACATGGACTCCATCCTCCTTCACATATAACGAATCTCCGGCAACTTACAGCGATGGTTCAGAAGTGTTATTCGATCAAACAGGTACACAAACAGTAACGCTTTCAGGTGCAGTATCTCCTAGCATCTTATTTGTGAACAACACTACAGGAGCAAGTTACACCTTTACAGGAGGAAGTATTAGTGGCGCTACAGAATTAAAAAAGCAAGGCTACGGATCACTCACTTTAAACTCAACATTAAATTATACAGGAACAACCGAATTGTGGGATGGACTTACCATCTTAAATAGCGATCTTAGCGCTTCGCCCATCCTAATGAAACGTTTCTCCGAACTAGAACTTCATGCTTCAGCAGCAAAAGGCATTACGCAAGAGTATGGATCAATCCTTCGTATTGGTGCTAATAATGAAAAAGCAAACGTTACAGTTGGTGATTCACTGGTGATGCAAGCTGGAGCTGAATGGGATGCCGATATATACGATACTGATTTCTCTGCCGACTTACTAAAAATAAACGGTGATTTAACTATTGCTGAGGGAGCTGTGCTTCATGTCACACCTCATGCAAGCGGCAGTGCGATTCTTCCAGGTGAATATACTGTTGCTGAAGTCACGGGCGAAATAAATGGGTCTTTATTGAATGTCGTTATCAAAGGATTAGATGGCATTGCTGCCAGCCTCTCTGCTAAAGATGGAAAAATCATACTCACCATAAGCAACACTCGCGCAGCTACTACCGTTACATGGGACGGTGCTAACGACTCCGGATTATGGGATCTTGCTAAAACAAAAAATTTCTTGAACAACAGTGAAAACGATCTTTTTATAACAGGTGATCACACAATTTTCAACGATAGTGCCACTTCAAAAGCTGTAAATGTAGAAACCAGCGTTATGCCTGCTTCTGTTACAGTCGATAACACACAGGCTTATACATTTAGTGGCAACGGAGCAATTACCGGAGACGGCATATTTACTAAAAACGGCACAGGCTTGCTTACTATCAAAAATACAAACTCTTTCACAGGAAAAGTGGAATTGAATGCAGGTACAGTAGCTGTAGTCTCAATGGCCAATTCTTATGGAAATGGGGCATTAGGTAGCCCGCGGACTAAAGCTGCTCAATTTGTAATTAACGGAGCTACGTTACGTGGCACCGGCACTGCTCTTTCTTCATCTGAGCCAATGACAATTGGAGATAATGGAGCGACCTTTAATACCGGATATGGTAATATCACACTTAGTGGTGCATTGGTAGGCAAAGGTGTGTTAACTAAAAGCGGAACAGGTTCACTTATATTAAGCGCAGCAAACACAAACACCGGAGGAGTTGCATTAAATAGCGGCACATTAAGCATGGGAACTTGGAATGCTCGATTTGGTAGTGCTGGCTCTGCTATTGAATTAGGAAATAGCACCACTATAGGAATATTTAGCAACAATAATACTTCAGCTATTCCATACTTCAATTATGCAGTGAATATCACCACTGGTAAAACAGCTTCCTTGACTGGTGGAGATAGATGCGTTGTAGCAGGATCATTAACTGGTGCAGGTACCATTAATTTCTATAGCCCTTATGTCCGTTGTGATTTCCAAGCCGATTGCTCAAATCTCACAGGAACTTTGAATGTCACTGGAGTTAATTTCCGTTTAAATCAAGCAACTGATTTGTCAAACGCTACCGTTTCATTGGGATCAGGTTTAACAATGGGACATTACACACAAGGCTCTGCCAGCGCACTTTCCGCTACTACTAAAATAGGAGCATTAACGGGTGTAAGTGGTTCCACATTAGCTAGCGGCACCTATAACATTGGTTACAACAGCAAAGATGCAACATTTGATGGAACACTTGGAAGTGTGGCTATTAATAAATATGGTGATGGAACTTGGACACTTACAGGTACAGCAAATACTTGTTCAAGCGTAACTGTAAATGCAGGTACATTAAAGCTGACGAACACTAGCGGTACTGCAGTAGGTAGTGCTATTGTCAATGTAAAAGACGGAGGCACGTTAAGTCTCAGCAAATGTACAGCAACTGGAATGGGCAATATTACCGTATATTCGGGTGGTACAATACAATCGCCCATTGCTTCTACCATCAATAGTCGGGTTATCCTAAAAAGTAACGCCTTATTGACTACAGGGACAAGCGCAATTCCGGTGACTTTCAGTGTAGGTAGCATCAGTGCAGAAAGTGGGTCTACCATCCATTTCGACTTACGTAACATATCGCGTTACGACAAATTACTTACCACAAATGGCAATGTAACCTTCACCACAGGATCTATTCTAAAAGTAGAATATTACCAAAATTATGCTCCGGCTGTAGGTGATGCATTCGTTCTTATTAGTCCGGCTCCTACCGGAACTGAGCCTATGTACATCTTCCAAGATCTTCCTACAGGATTTGGCTGGGATACTTCTACCTTCATGACAGACGGAACTATACGTGTTCGTGCACAAGGGGACGGTATCAACCAAGTTGCTTGGGCAAACGAAGTAAAAGCTTATCCTAGCCCTGCTGAAAGCGAACTTTACGTAACATTACCAGAAGCAGCTCTCGGACAAGAAGGTATTACTCTTACAATCACAAATATGGAAGGGAAAACACTTCTCCGCCAATCGGCCGAAAGTGGCTCTGCTACACAAACAATTGTAGTAAGTAGCCTTAATACAGGAAACTATATTTTAATAATAGAAACCCCACAAGGAAAAGCAATACAACGAATTGTGAAGAAATAAATAAAAATAGGCGATCTCAAAAAACTGAGATCGCCTATTTTTTTAAGATCAGATTTCTATATTACAGTAAACACTTCCAATCAGTCTTTTACTCCATAACAAAGATCACCGGCATCTCCTAATCCGGGTATAATGTAAGAATGCGAGTTCAATTCATGGTCAAGTGCAGCCGTCCAAATCGTAATTTCACTTTCGGGCAATTTATTCTTCAGATAAGCGATAGCCTGATCGGTCGCAATTACCGAAACAATATGTACCTGTGCCGGTATTCCTTTTGTAAGTAATGCATGATAACTCGCTGCCAACGAACGGCCTGTGGCCAACATTGGATCTATAATAAGTAGACTTTTCCCGTCTAGACGAGGGGATGCAAGATATTCTGTTCGAATTTCGAAATGTTCATCATCAATATAATGGCGATAAGCGGAGACAAAAGCATTCTCAGCACGATCAAAGTAATTCAAAAAGCCCTGATGAAGAGGCAATCCAGCACGAAGTATGGTAGCTAATACCAGTTTATCCAAAGAATTTTGACAAAGAGCTACGCCAAGAGGTGTTTGTACATTACGCTCTTCATACTGAAAAGTTTTGCTTATCTCATAAGCCATAATTTCACCAATTCGTTCAATATTCCGACGAAAACGAATCGGATCATTTTGAATATTGATATCCCGAATTTCAGAGACAAACTGACTTAATACAGAATTCTGCTGAGTAAGATTGATAACGTTCATAATTATTTATCTGTTTTATTATTTGTTTCTATTTTTATTTGTGCTTGTTCCATTTGCAAATAATGCACCACACGTGCATACATTTTGCTCCATCCTTTCCAATCTCCAGATTCCGTCAGTGACGAATTATGAAAGAGTAATGTAAAATCGCCTCCTACCTCTTTCGTCTTTTGCCAAAGGTCTTTTATCTTTTCCTCTGCTCTCTGGGGCGATAAATGAAAATCACGCTGCAATGTAACGTCCATCGCTACAAGAGGATGCAAAATAAGAGCAGTTTCTTTCTCCTGCTCCAAATCATAATAAGGAAAAGGGATACATGTTCCGGCACGAAATCCAAGACGTGTGCTATATCCTAACGAATAATCCTGAGTAATACCTGAAGCAAGCAAAGCACGCGGCGTTTGGGGAATACGAAAACAAAGATAATGCTGCCGACTTTCGGTGATCAATTTTGAAGCAATCCATCGCTCCAATCTCTTTTTCTCAGCCATAATCTGTCCCGGCTTCGACTGAGAAGCATAAGATGGATGAAGCCCCATCTCATAGCGCTTTGCCAACTCTCTCAAAAATTGCCGGTAACGGAAAGAAGGATATAAATATTTACGATCGTATCGACCATACGGCCCTACATGAATAAAGAATTTAGGTTTCAAATTTCCACCTTTATATAAGGAGGATAAATCATCAAAGCAAAAATAGGGGTCCTCTCTCAAATGGAGAAGAGTATATAAACGATCTTTCAAGGTTGAAGTATTACCTTTTAAAACGTCACGTATCACTCCATACGTCGTTAATAAGATTCCTTTATTTCGATATAAAAAAGGATGATCAATATCATGCGTCAAAACAATTTTAGCCGTCCGTCCGGGAAGACCAAGATAGCCGGGGTATTCAGAAAGAATTTGCATTCGAAGCCGCATGGCATATTCATCGACTACAGGTCGTTCCAGTAATCCATCTTTCGAGAGACAAGATGCTTCCGGAATATAACGTCCATGCATATCGAAAGGCCCTAAAAGTTCTTCCTCTCGAGCCAAAAGTGAAAACACCCACATTAAAGGATCTTCTTTTTTACGTTCAATCCATACGCCACGCCCTATATACTCAGCCGAATAACAAATTCCAGGCTCAGATGAATTTAGATACTCCTCACGGTTTTCAGTCGTAAGGTATTGCCCCCGGAGAGTACGCACAAATATATGGCGCAGTACGAATTGCAGGCGAGGAGTATCTTTATCTGTATATACAAATATCATATTTAGGGAAAGCGTTTGACTAGACTATAGATCTTTACCACGCGCAAAATTAGCAAAAAAAATAGAGAGACACACAAATGAAAGGCAAAATTGTTACATAAATAAAAAAATGCGCGCTATTAAAGAAATTTTTCTCTAATATGAATCCTCTTTCCAAAATAAGTCGTATCTTTGTAGCCGATTAACAAGGATGTGGTGCAAATGCTTCCCTTTTTTGTGAATCATGCGAGTTGAAATATTACTAACATTACATTAATAAACAAAAAAATGGCAAACGTAGATTTAAGCAAGTACGGTATTACCGGTGCTACTGAAGTTCTTTACAATCCTTCATACGAAGTATTGTTTGAGGAAGAGACCAAAGCTGGCCTTGAAGGTTACGAACTAGGTCAAAACACCGAACTAGGTGCAGTAAACGTAATGACAGGTGTATACACTGGTCGTTCACCTAAAGACAAATTCTTTGTAATGGATGAGACCTCTAAGAATACAGTATGGTGGACTTCTGACGAGTACAAGAACGACAACAAACCTGTATCTCAAGAGGCTTGGAAAACGCTAAAAGCACTTGCTGTAAAAGAGCTATCTAACAAAAAACTTTTCGTAGTAGACACATTCTGTGGTGCAAACGAAAACAGCCGTATCAAAGTACGCTTCATCATGGAAGTAGCTTGGCAAGCTCATTTCGTAAAGAACATGTTCATCCGTCCTACCGAAGCTGAACTTGAAACTTACGGCGAGCCTGATTTCGTTGTATTCAATGCTTCTAAGGCTAAAGTTAGCAACTATGCTGAGCTTGGTTTGAACTCTGAGACTGCAGTTGTATTCAACCTTACCGAGAAAGTACAAGTAATCATCAACACTTGGTATGGTGGTGAGATGAAAAAAGGTATGTTCTCTTATATGAACTATCGTCTTCCTCTTGCAGGCATGGCTTCTATGCATTGCTCTGCTAATACTAACGAGAAAGGTGAAACAGCTATCTTCTTCGGCCTATCCGGTACTGGTAAAACTACTCTTTCTACAGATCCAAAACGTGAACTAATCGGTGACGATGAGCACGGTTGGGACGACGAAGGTGTCTTCAACTTCGAAGGTGGTTGCTATGCAAAGGTTATCAACCTAAGCAAAGAAAACGAGCCTGACATCTATGAAGCAATCAAACGTGATGCTCTCTTAGAGAACGTTACAGTAGACGCTAGCGGCAAAATCGACTTCGATAATAAGAGCGTAACTGAGAATACTCGTGTTTCTTATCCTATCTATCACATCAAGAACATCGTAAAACCTGTTTCTAAGGCTCCTGCTGCAAAGAAAGTTATCTTCCTTTCTGCTGATGCATTTGGTGTATTGCCTCCTGTTTCTATCTTGAACGCTGAGCAAACTAAATACTACTTCCTTTCTGGTTTCACTGCTAAATTGGCAGGTACAGAGCGCGGTATTACTGAACCTACTCCTACATTCTCTGCATGTTTCGGCGCTGCATTCCTTTCTTTGCACCCTACAAAATATGCTGAAGAGCTCGTGAAGAAAATGGAGAAGAGCGGTGCAACTGCTTATCTTGTAAACACTGGTTGGAACGGTACAGGCAAACGTATCTCTATTAAAGATACTCGTGGTATCATCGATGCAATCCTTGACGGTTCTATCGACAAAGCTGCAACTAAGACTATGCCTTTGTTCTCATTCGTAGTACCTACAGCTCTTCCAGGCGTAGATCCTGCTATCCTTGATCCTCGTGACACTTATGCAAGTGCAACAGAATGGGATGTAAAAGCTAAAGATCTTGCTGCTCGCTTTATCAAGAACTTCTCTAAGTTCACTGGTAACGACTCTGGTAAGGCTCTTGTAGCTGCTGGTCCTCAGCTTTAATTAACTGAAATTTCGGAATACGAAATTATATGACATTATTTTAATAAGCTGTGCCTTTCGTGGCACAGCTTATTTTTTTACCTTTTATGCAAACTACTGTAACCCATTAGTAGAAAATAAATGCTTGGGTAAAGAATTGTCGCAAAATCGTAAAAAACAAGGTTTATCAACTTCATTTACTCAGATTTATAGCCAACCTATTGAAATGCGATAATTTCCTTCAGACCGTCAGTTTATCCATAAAGCTTTTATATATAAGCATTTGAGCTGACGATTCCGATTTTAGAATCGTCAGCTCATCTTCATTTTCAAAAATTTATATTTCTATCCTACAAACCGGTGCATTATCGCTTTGCTTATTACAGTAAAATTTCCCGGTACAAATAAGTTCGATAGCCGATAAAAAAAGAGTACAAATAGCTCATTAAAATGTTCCTTTCCTTCATTCTTATCGAGCGCTTCTTATCCTATTTTTTACAAATATCTATATCGTTTCAAATATCTGAAACGCATTTTCTTAATATTGAAAAAATGCACTTCACAAATATGAAATGCATTTTTCAAATATTTGAAATGATATATTACACGCTATAAAAACAAAAAGTGCAACTTTCATAGAAAGTTGCACTTAATTAACGTGGACCAGCTAGGGCTTGAACCTAGGACCTCCAGATTATGAGTCTGTTGCTCTAACCAACTGAGCTACAAGTCCAGAATACCATATCTCTGATATTTCGGGCACAAAGGTACAACTTTCTATCGAAACTTGCAAGTAAAACGACAAAAATATCTTTTTTCTTTAAGAATCTTTAAAAACCTTGCGTAGATTACATATTATATATAACTTTGCACGATTTTATATACACTGTGCTAATTAGGCTATTTAAAATAGATGAAAAAAAAATATAAAGCAAGCGTTAGTGTGCACCTCGGAATGCAAGGAGTAACCAGCGGAATAAGTATTACACTCGTACTGTTATTAATTGGTACGATCGTAATGTCGCTACTTACAGCTCACAATTTAAGTCAATATGTACGCGAAAATATCAGTTTTTCCATCTACGTAGATCCTGACATGAAAGAACCGGAACTAATTAAGATGCAAACGGAATTGCGGAAGGAACCTTTCGTAAGGCAATTAACCTACATCAGTGCAGATCAAGCTCTAAGGGAACAAAGCAAAGAACTGGGCATCGATGCTCGTGAGTTTTTGGGATATAACCCCTATACTCCAATGCTAGAAGTTCAACTTACCGCAAACTATGCGAATCCGGATAGCCTCTCCATTATAGAGAAACGAATTAAAAAGCGTACACAGATAGCAGAGGTGGTGTATCAAAAAGAACTGGTGAAAAGCGTAAACCAGAATATTCAGTTTATGGCAATCATCCTAGGTGCGCTAGCAGCACTCTTCGCTCTGATTTCGTTCGCTCTGATTAATAACACGATGCGTTTGGCAGTATTTAGTCAACGGTTCTTAATCTATACAATGTATCTCGTTGGCGCCTCATGGGGCTTTATACGAAAGCCGTTCTTAATACGATGCGTGGTTATTGGACTATTAGCAGGCGTTATATCGTCAGTCATATTAATGGGTGGTTCGATTTGGCTATTGAATTACGAACCTGAACTTTCCTGCATCATCACTCCTGAGATTCTACTCATCGTTTGTGGATCCGTGTTAGCCTCAGGGATAGTCATTACCGGATTTGCAGGGCTGCTAAGCATCAACCATTTCCTAAAAATGAAAAACAATCAAATGTTTCATAATTAAAGATATTTATTACTTCAACTAAAAAAAATAACGTTATGGATAAAAATAAACTCGCATTTGGAAAAACGAACTTCATTGTTCTAGCCATAGGCATGGCAATTGTACTTTTTGGATTCATACTTATGTCAGGGGCTGGTTCTACTGCCAACCATTTCGATCCCAACATCTTCAGCTTTCGTCGTATTCGCGTAGCACCAGTAGTATGCCTTATCGGTTTTATCACCATCGGAGTTGCAGTAGTACTAAAGCCTAAAACGGATTCTACCAGCACAATCGAAGATAAAAAAGAAAGTATGAATATCAATAAGATTAAATAAAAATGGGAGATATGAATCTTTTCCAAACAATAGTGATTTCTATTGTTGAAGGGCTTACTGAATTCTTACCCGTATCAAGTACAGGGCATATGATAATTACCCAAAATATATTGGGCGTTGAAAGTACCCCTTTTGTACGGGCTTTCACCGTTATTATCCAATTCGGAGCAATTCTTTCAGTAGTAGTACTTTATTGGAACCGTTTTTTTAAATTAAACCGAAAGCCCTGCCCAGAAAATGCCAGTCCATTAAAACGCTTTTTGCACAAATGGGATTTCTATTGGAAACTTTTCGTGGCATTTATTCCTGCAGCGATCATTGGATTCTTACTTAAAGATTTCATTGATACTCTACTTGAAAGCGTAATGGTAGTAGCTGTAATGCTGGTGATTGGAGGCGTGTTCATGCTTTTCTGTGACCGCATCTTTAAAGATGGAAAAGAAGATACTAAAGTAAGCGAAAAGAAAGCCTTTATAATTGGCTTCTTTCAATGTATTGCAATGATACCGGGCGTATCACGTTCAATGGCAACCATCGTAGGAGGCATGTCACAAAAGATGACGCGTAAAGCAGCTGCTGAATTTTCATTCTTCTTGGCCGTACCTACCATGTTTGTAGCTACAGCATACAGTGTTCTGAAATTCTTTAAAGAAGGGAACGGAAGCGTTATTACGGATAATTTGACTACTTTGTTAATCGGAAATATAGTTGCATTCATAGTAGCAATGATGGCTATCAAATTTTTTATTAGCTTTCTTACAAAATATGGATTCAAGGCTTTTGGGTGGTATCGTATCATTGTGGGAGGCATTATAATCATCATGCTTCTTAATGGACATAACCTACAAATTCTTTAAATGAATAAGGAACAAAATATATCACAACTAGTAATTACTCGCGCTTCATTACCTGCTCAGCTAACTTCCGAACAAGCTAAAGAAGGAATTATTGTATGTTTAAATAAACCATTAAACTGGACGTCGTTTAACCTCGTAGCCAAACTTAAATATCCGTTACAATATCGGTTATATGAGAAGAAACTAAAAGTAGGCCATGCCGGAACTCTCGACCCTCTTGCCTCAGGGGTGATGATTGTATGCACTGGGAAAGCTACCAAACGTATCAGTGAATTTCAAGAAGGAACGAAAGAATACATTGCAACGCTGAAATTGGGAGCTACTACAGCCTCATTCGATCTTGAAAAAGAAATTGATGCAACGTATCCTTGGGAACACATTACTCGAGAGAAAGTAGACGAAATATTGCCGCGCTTCTTAGGCCGAATAGAACAAGTTCCACCAGCCTTTTCAGCCTGCAAAATTAATGGTAGAAAAGCATACGAATTAGCTCGAGCCGGAGAAGAGGTTGAGCTGAAAACAAAAATACTCGTAATTGATGAAATAGAAATCCTGCACTGCGAATTACCCATTTTAAAACTAAGAGTGGTATGTAGCAAAGGTACTTATATAAGAGCTTTAGCACGTGATATTGGATTGGCACTAGAAAGTGGAGCACACCTTATTGCGTTAGAACGTACAAAAATAGGAGAAGCACATATTGATATGTGTCTCTCGGTAGAAGAACTACAAGAGTGGATAGATAATGTATTGCCGCATACAACAAGCGACATCGAAATAACTTCAAAACAGATTAAAAAATGAAACTGTCACAATTCAAATTCAAATTACCGGCAGAGAAGATAGCACAACGCCCTTCTTATTACCGCGATGAGTGTAAAATGATGGTAGTGCACCGCAAAACGGGAGAGATCGAACACCGCCTCTTCAAAAATTTAATCGAGTATTTCGATGATAAAGACCTTTTTGTGTTCAATGATACCAAAGTGTTTCCAGCAAGATTATATGGAAACAAAGAAAAAACAGGAGCACGAATTGAGGTTTTCTTACTCCGTGAGCTCAATTCCGAAATGCGCCTTTGGGATGTATTGGTAGATCCTGCGCGAAAAATCCGTATCGGAAATAAACTTTATTTCGGTCCTGACGATTCGTTAGTTGCAGAGGTAATCGACAATACAACCTCACGTGGCCGAACATTGCGCTTCCTTTACGACGGATCGCACGAGGAATTTAAAGAGACGCTTTATAGCTTGGGTGAAACACCATTGCCACATGCTATATTGAACCGCCCCGTAGAACCGGAGGATGCAGAACGCTTTCAAAGTATTTTTGCACGCAATGAGGGAGCCGTAACGGCGCCTACCGCAAGCTTGCATTTTTCGCGCGAACTTATGAAACGTCTTGAAATTAAAGGAGTTGAGTTTTCTTTTCTCACCATGCATGCCGGCTTAGGAAATTTCAGAGAAATTGATGTTGAGGATCTAACAAAGCACAAAATGGATTCTGAGCAAATGGTAGTTAATGAACAAACCGTGCAAGAGGTAAACACAGCAAAAGAACGCGAAAGCAAAGTCTGCGCAGTAGGGACTACGGTAATGCGGGCCATAGAAAGCACTGTAAGCACAGATGGAAAAATAAAAGCATACAACGGATGGACCAATAAATTCATTTTTCCACCTTATGAGTTCACCGTAGCAGATGCGATGATTACAAACTTCCACATGCCGCTTTCTACGCTACTGATGCTAGTTGCTGCCTTTGGAGGATACGAAATTATCATGAAAGCATACGATGTTGCTCTAAAAGAAGGCTATTCATTCGGCACATATGGTGATGCCATGCTTATCATCGATTAATTTCGGATACATCTTAGAACAAACAAGCAAAATAAAGTATATTATGGCAAAAGTGTACCTCTCGTTAGGTTCCAATTTAGGTAACAAAGAGCAACAAATGCAACAGGCTATTGAAAAGATCGAAAAATATTGTGGGGAAATCGTTGCACAATCATCCTTTTATGTCACAGAGCCATGGAATATGCAAACAAAAAATTTGTTTTTAAACGGTGCAGTTGAGCTTGAAACTAGCTTAAGCCCATTTTCTTTATTATTAAAATTACAGCAAATTGAAAAAGAAATGGGACGCATAAATAAAACAAAGAACAAAGAATATGAAGATCGCATCATTGACATTGATATACTGATGTATGATGATTTAAAAATAGATACTTTCGAACTGAGCTTGCCTCACCCCTCTATGTGGGAGAGACCTTTTGTATTAAAGCCACTCGTTGAAATCTATCCGGATATTTTAAACCAAAAACCAATGGCAAATAAGAAATAGTATAAAAAATACAATCCATTAAACAATAACTAATTATATGGCTTATTTATTCACATCCGAATCGGTGTCCGAAGGACATCCCGACAAGGTAGCCGATCAAATATCGGATGCCGTACTTGATGAACTCTTGGCTTTCGACCCTAGTTCAAAAGTAGCTTGCGAAACACTCGTGACCACCGGACAGGTGATCATGGCTGGAGAAGTGAAATCTACGGCGTACGTGGACCTTCCTGAAATTGCTCGTCGCCAAATTAAACGTATTGGCTATACGAAAGGCGAATACATGTTCGAGGGAAACTCTTGTGGCGTTCTGAATGCTATTCATGAACAAAGTGCCGACATCAATCGTGGAGTAGAACGCGAAGATCCTATGGATCAGGGTGCAGGCGACCAAGGCATGATGTTTGGCTATGCTACTAATGAAACAGAAAATTTCATGCCACTAGCGCTCGACTTGAGCCATCGTATTCTTTTCGTACTGGCAGAAATCCGTCGCGAAGAGAAAGTAATGACGTATCTACGCCCTGATGCTAAAAGTCAGGTTACCATTGAATACAGCGACGAAGGAATGCCTTTACGTATCGACACTATTGTGGTTTCTACCCAACACGATGAATTCCTAGATGACGACGAAGCTATGCTTGCCAAAATTAAGAAAGATGTCATTGAAATCCTTATTCCTCGCGTAAAAGCAGGAATCTCTCGCCCCGAAATCCTAGCCCTTTTTAACGATCGGATAATTTATCATGTAAATCCGACTGGAAAATTTGTAATTGGCGGGCCACACGGTGACTCCGGACTTACGGGTCGGAAAATTATTGTAGATACCTATGGAGGAAAAGGAGCACATGGAGGAGGTGCCTTCTCAGGCAAAGACCCCTCAAAAGTAGATCGCAGCGCTGCCTATGCTGCACGTCATATTGCAAAGAACATGGTTGCAGCAGGAGTAGCAGATGAAATTCTAGTACAACTTTCCTACGCTATTGGAGTGGCAGAACCTATCAGCATCTATGTAAATACATACGGTCGCAATAAGGTAGCACTCAGCGATGGTGAAATTGCTAAAAAGATTCACCAACTTTTCGACTTGCGGCCTAAAGCAATTGAAGACCGATTGAAATTGCGGAATCCTATTTATGTAGAAACTGCAGCATACGGACACATGGGACGTACACCTAAAACCGTAACCAAACATTTCGAAAGTAAGGACCCTCACTTTCCAAGTCGCGAACTCACCGTAGAGCTTTTCACTTGGGAGAAACTCGATGCGGTAGAAATTATTCGAGATGCATTCTTTAAGAAATAAAACAAACTCTTCAAAAATGAGTCTCTTAATTCTCGTTTTTAAGCTATGAAGAATATTTGTGTGTATGCCGCATCAAGCACCAAAATTGATGCGGCATATTTTCAAGCCGCTCAAGAATTGGGCACACTAATTGCCAAAAAGAAATGGAACTTAGTGAATGGTGCAGGAAATATGGGACTGATGGCAGCTACCTCTGACGCGGCATTGGCTGAAGCAGGCCATGTAATAGGCGTTATTCCTCATTTCATGATAGAGAGGGGATGGCAGCATATCGGACTAAGTGAACTTATTGAAGTAAACGACATGCACGAGCGTAAAAAAACGATGGCTGACTTAAGCGATGGTACTATTGCATTACCGGGAGGAATCGGCACATTGGAAGAAATTCTTGAAATCATTACTTGGAAACAATTGGGACTCTTTGTGAAACCCATTGTCATTTTAAATATCAATGGATTTTACGATAACCTGATTCAACAATTAAGTCATTGCATTGATGAACAGTTTATGCGCAAATTACATGGTGAATTATGGCAGGTAGTAGAAACTCCCAAACAAGCTCTTACCTTTATTGAACAAACACCCGATTGGGATCTATCGCTCAGCAAATTTGCTACAATATGAATGGTCGACTGATTCCATATTATGTTATACACGACTCATGGATAAGTATTCTTATCCTCCTCTGTTTCATTAGCTGTTGCTATCTTTTATCAAAAGGAGGAAAAACCATTGCTCGTGAATTCAAAGATATTTTCGACAATCAATCCTATCCATATCCATCTCCAGCCACAAGAGAGGAAATTCAGTTTCGCATCTTTTTTGAAATACAACTATGTTTCATAGGAAGTCTCTTCTTTCTAGAATATACTACAAATGATATTGTAACTTATACAAATTCATTTGATCCACTCACAAAAATAGCAATATATGCAGGAATTATCTTTTTAGGAAGGACCTTAAAAATACTCATTTATCAATTTATTGGATGGATTTTCTTTAATAAAGATACTACAGAAGCATGGATAAAATGTTATTATACAACAGATCTTGCACTTATTTTTATTCTATTTCCATTACTTCTAATAGCTGTTTATCATAACCTACCTCCTCAAATTTATCTATTTATTGGTTCTTTTTTGTTAATATTAGCAAAATCTATACTGTTTTTCAAGGGGTCAAAGCTTTTTTCTCTTCATTTTCATGGAAAACTCTATTTTATTTTGTACCTTTGTGCCCTTGAAATAATACCTCTTATACTAATAGTATTAGTATTATTCCAAACTAATAACTTTTTGCAATTAAAATAAAAAAATTGTGAGCATAAAGAAAGTCTTGATTTCGCAACCGAAACCCACTTCGGAAAGATCACCCTATTTTGATATTGCATCAAAATACAATGTAGATATTGATTTCCGCCCATTTATAAAGGTGGAAGCTTTATCCTCGAAGGAGTTTAGACAACAAAAAATTTCTATTCTGGATTACTCTGCAATTGTTTTTACTTCACGTCATGCAATTGATCACTTCTTCCACCTCAGCGAAGAACTTCGAGTAAACATTACTGAAGATTTAAAATATTTTTGTGTATCGGAAGCTATTGCACTTTACATTCAAAAGTATGTACAATATCGCAAGCGCAAAATATTCTTCGGTGCAACGGGTAAATTTGAAGATTTAAAGTCAGTGATACTAAAGCATCCAAAGGAAACTTATTTTACTCCGATGAGTGATGTACACAACAATGAAGTATTCGACTTTATGGAAAAAAATAAATTAAAGCATTCAGAAGGTGTAATGTATCGTACGGTAAGCACAACTTTCGACGATAGCGAACCTTTCGATTATGACATGCTTGTTTTCTTCACTCCTTCCGGAATTAATTCTCTATTAAAGAACTTCCCAAACTTTGATCAAAAAAATACAAAGATCGGATGCTTCGGACCACAAACTGCAAAAGCAATATTGGAAGCTGGATTACGCCTTGATATGGAAGCACCAACTCCTCAAGCACCTTCAATTACAGTAGCTTTAGAACAATTTATAAAGAGCAATAATAAGTAAATAGACTTATTCGAAATAAAGAAGGGTGCTTTTGCACCCTTCTCTTTTCTAAATATACTTCATCTCCGAAAAATTCATTCTTTTGAATACTACATCCAACGATAATACAACTGCAAACAGTTGCATAGGAAAAAGAAAAACATTCAGTTTTCCCAAAAGCGAACGCATTTGCAAAAAAAAGGTCATAGAAAATCTTTTTAGCAAAGAGCACTCAGAATCGTTTGCTGTTTTTCCAATTCGTGTAGTATATTATATTACTACTGCCTCAAAAAAAGCTGAAGAAGCCTGTATGCAAACCTTAAATGATAAAGAACTAGCAGAGCCTGTTTCTGTTCTTTTCAGCGTAAGTAAGCGTCATTTCAAGCGTGCTGTGAAACGTAACAGAATAAAACGCCAACTCCGAGAAACTTATCGCCTTCAAAAAACCTCACTCAGAGCTGCTGCACAAACCCTAGATATACACATAGATGTGGCTTTTCTCTGGCTCAGTGATGAACTCTGGGATACTTCTAAAATAGGAGCTAAAATGGATACAATTCTTGAACGATTAGAGAAAAGAATAAACATTTCTGAATAAGTTCAAGAAAGTATACATACATTTTTATTGATAAAACATATCAATTATAGAATAAATATTATATACTCAATGTAATATTCCTTTCAATTTTTGAAACATTTCCCAAAGTACAATGCCTGTGGTTACAGAAACATTTAAAGAATGTTTTGTGCCATATTGTGGAATTTCAATGCAACCATCACACTGACTTACCACTTCTTGTTTTACTCCTTTTACTTCGTTTCCCATCACAATAGCATATTTTTCAGTAGTAGAAAGCTCTATATCCTGTAGCATACAGCTACCTTCTACCTGTTCTATTGCAAAAACTTTATAACCTATTTTCTGTAAGCTGCGTACTGCCTCCAAAGTATCTTTAAAATAAATCCAATCGACAGCATCTTCTGCACCCAATGCCGTTTTATGAATATCCGGATGCGGTGGAGTAGCTGTTATTCCGCACAAATACACCGCAGCCACACGAAACGCATCTCCTGTACGAAATACAGATCCAATATTATTCATACTTCGCACTTCATCGAGTACTACAATAAGAGGTATTTTATTGGCTTTTTTAAATTCATCAGAAGTCATTCGCTGTAATTCAAGCACAGACAATTTACGCATATCACTAATTATTTTAGTTTAAAGAGAAATCTTTGTCGTGCAAAGATACAACATTTATTTTAAAAAAGTAGTGCATCAAAAGTCGAAAAACACTTCTACTTATTAATCAACACCTGTTGATAACCCTGTTGAAAGTGTGCATAATAGATTCATAACTTCTGAAAACTTATAGCTTATAATTCAATAATAATTAGTATATAACATTGATTTTCAAATAACCAAAAAACTTAGCTACAAAATATAATCCATGTATGAACCTACTTTTTAACCGATTTTAAATACGTAAAAAGAAAAAAGTTATTAACTTTGCAGGTATAAACAGTCTGTTCATAAAAAATGTTATCTCGTTCATTTACAGAAAAGTGATGAAGAAATAGTTGTTTATAACTTACTCGCAACTTTTACTCTACAGGTAATAACTTAAAAAGCAAATAAAACCCAAAAAAGTTACAAACAGTTTCAACAGTCTATTATTATTATCATAAGTTTTTAAGATTTAAAGAATAAATAATATATATATAATGATATGAAGAATAAGGAAGAGTTAATTCGTTCTATTGAAAAACTAAAGAAAGAAAAGAATGCTATTATATTGGCGCATTATTACCAAATAGGCGATTTACAAGATATAGCTGATTTTGTAGGTGACAGTTTAGCACTTGCTCAATGGGCTTCCAAAACTACTGCAGATATCATTGTTATGTGCGGTGTACATTTTATGGGAGAGACTGCAAAGGTTCTTTGCCCTAATAAGACGGTTTTAGTGCCCGATATGGCAGCCGGATGTAGTTTGGCGGATAGTTGCCCTGTGGATAAATTTGCAGCCTTTGTAGAGCAACATCCGGGGCATACTGTTATTTCGTATGTAAACACTACAGCTGCTGTAAAAGCATATACTGATGTAGTAGTTACTTCAAGCAATGCACGTCAAATAGTGGAAAGTTTTCCTAAAGAGACTCCTATTATATTTGGCCCTGATCGTAATTTAGGAAATTATATAAATAGTATAACGGGACGCAACATGATACTTTGGGATGGTGCTTGTCATGTGCATGAGCAATTTTCAATCGAAAAGATAGCAGCGCTAAAAAAAGAATATCCCAATGCATTTGTATTAGCTCATCCTGAATGTAAGAGTGCAGTATTAAAAATGGCTGATATTATTGGCTCTACTGCTGCTCTTTTAAAATATGCAATAAATCATCCCGAACAGAAAGAATTTATTGTAGCTACAGAAAGTGGCATTTTACATGAGATGCAAAAGCAATGTCCTTCGCAAGTATTTATTCCTGCACCTCCTAACGATAGTACGTGCGCTTGCAATGAATGTAATTTTATGCGTTTAAATACTCTGGAAAAACTTTATGCTTGTTTAAAAAATGGACAACCGGAAATACTAGTGGATCCAGAAATAAGTAAAAAGGCTGTAAAGAGCATTGAAAAGATGTTGCAAATTTCTGCTGAATTAAATTTATAATACAAAAAGATAAGAAAATGAAAAAGATTTTATTGGGGATTCTTTCCCTTTTACTTTGTATTCCTGCAATAGCAGATAATATAAAGTTATATTCTACGCTCGACAATTATATAAAAAATGTGTATGACGTACCTTCTGGAGTAGAGTTACGTAATATTGATGAACCACATCAACTTTTGCAAAAAAAAGCCCCTTATTACTTTTGGACTACAGAACGTAACTTAGCTTATACTATTGGTCGTGAAACATTCATAGTAGAATGCGAAGGTCAGTTATATGCCAATGCTCGACTTTTATCATATGAGCAGAAATCTTTATCCAATGGTTTCGTTGCATTTCATTTTAAAGATGGAAAGTTCTATTTTGAATGTATAAATAAAGGTACTTTAAAATCTTTTGTTTTTTTACCTGATAAACAAAGAGTTTCGGAATTGAAAGCTGAGGAATTGAAAGCACTTTTACAAGATAATGAAGAGTTGCTAACAAGTTATACGCAACTAGAAAAAACAGCTACTCCTAAAGATTTGCTATATTATATGCATGCTTATTTTGTGCAGAAAGAAAAAAATAATAAGTCTACAGAAGAGTGGAATCCTAATGGAAAAGTAATAAAACTATAATATTTTAAGGTCTATTTTTAATAAAAAGCACTAAACATATTTTTATTTAAAAATGAAGAATATATTATTTATTACATTATTAAACTTTCTGTTTTTTTTTTCTTCTTGTGCACCTCGTGTAATAACAAATATAAAAAAGACTTATCCTGTTTTAACTCCGCCTGATTCAGTTGTTGTATTTGAAATAAGAGATGCTATACCGGTAAAAAGTGAACCGATTGGAAGGGTATATGTAAAAGATACAGGAGTTTCGATACGTTGCAATTATAATAGAGTTTTGCAATTAGCTAAAAAAAAGACGTCAAAGGTCGGAGGTGATGGATTATTGATAATTGATCATTCATATCCTTCTATATGGGGATCTTCTTGTCATCAGATTTCAGGAATTATGTTGCGAATGGATCATAATGTAAGCAAGGATTCATTGTACTTTACTGCCGAGCAAAAAAGAAAAATAGAGTTATTGGATGAGAAGGAGAGTATAGAAAGTAATCGTCGTCTTCCAAGTAAGAATATTATTACTTTTAGTATGGGATATGGTTGTATAGAAAGAAATTTTTATTCTTATTCTAGAAGGCTTAATACTTGTAGAGAAGGAATTGAATGGAAATTAGAATACGACCATATAGTTAATAATTATTATTGCTGTCCGGTAAAACTTTAAAAGCATAAAATATCGGTCCGAATTGCCAATATAGCTGCAATTCGGCCTTTGTTTTTAAAAAGTAAGCCCCCTACTCAAAAAGAGA
>Ga0302170_10000073_pt1 | contig 35783 bp, 32 predicted proteins | sample I_Fen_N2_1_FD_193492 | JGI IMG/M metagenome (GOLD analysis project Ga0302170, IMG submission 193492) | Peat permafrost microbial communities from Stordalen Mire near Abisko, Sweden - I_Fen_N2_1 | ecosystem: Environmental > Terrestrial > Soil > Wetlands > Permafrost | place: Sweden: Abisko...
CTACCTTTGTCAAAGAGTTATTTGACTGACCGCAGTTCAAAGCAAACCAACGTGTTTAGCTCGTTACTTATCCATTACCTATTGAGATTTTTAGGATTACAAGTTGTTTAATATGAGCCGAATAATTTAAAAGCTCACGATTGTGGCAAAAGTATGTCTTGCCAGATGAAATGTCAACTCTTTATCTATTTCACACGTACCCAATTTCCTTTAGGTAAGAATTCATTTTCTGATTACTCAAAATCGGAAGTAATTTGTCATTGGGTGATACACTCTTGTATTTTTCCAAAATCATTTTAGGAACATCTAACGAGAGAATATTTGATTCAACTTTAGTTTTTTGTCGTTTTGTCATAATCCATAAGTTGCCATCAAAAGAGGTGCGAACATTCTTCTCAGTAAGATTTTTTACGTCGACATAGTCAAGTCCAGTAAAGCAAGAGAATATAAAAATATTACGGACTAATTCTAATCGTTTTATTGCAAACTCTTTTTTCAATATCTTCTCAACATCCTCTTGTGTGAGGTAACCTCTATCCACCTAATTTTGTAATTAGCGAATGGGTCAATAGCAATCAACCCATTATCGCGAGCAATAATTATGATGCGTTTGAAAAATTGCATAAATTTAGCAGTTGTGTTTGCATTACAGCCTGCTGTTGTCAACAAATAAATTTCAAAATCACATATAAATATGTTTTTAATTTCCTTCAATGAAATGTCTGTAATATAATATTTGAGTTGTATGAATTTTTGAAGATGCTTACGTGTAACCTCGTAGTAATTCATGTGTATTGATGCGTTGATTTCATTTAATAACGCATTGAGCTTTTTGCTATCAGATGACTGACCGATAGCCTTGCCCATTTTTACACTCCAGTTGTCAGGTTGAATTTCTAATTTGGTGTTGAATTGTGCAACGTGTCCATCGACAGTGATGCGAGCAACAATTGGCATTTTACCATCTTTACGAATTGTATTCCTTTTCAAGTAAAAAATGACCTTAAATGTACTCTTCATAATTTCATTTTTAAATCGTTGCAAAACTAGTTTATTGATTGAAAATGAAATAATTGCAGTGTAAATAATAGACGTCGAAACTATGCCAAAAGAGGACTTTCTGTGACCTATTTTTGATTTTCAAAATAGGTCACGATTTAGTCCTAAAAATCTGTCTATTTATGGCGAAATTTTGTCTTTTATAACAACTAAATTACAAGGTAGGAAGATGAAAAAACCCTACAAAACGTTGATTTTGTAGGGTTTGGCTTATGAAAGTCGTTTTTTGACTTATCCTTTTTGCGGAGAGGAAGGCTCTTATTGTAAAGTTTAGTATAATTTGTTTCAATACATAAGATTGTTGATTTACAAAGATATACATAATTATTTGTATAGCAAAGTATATTAAAATTTATTAGTGTATATCATTTTTAGTCCGTACATTTGTAATCACGGACTAAAAACAAACAATATGGAAACGAAACCAATAAAGTACAATGTACTTTTCTTTTTTGATAAAGTCAAAGATTCAAACGAGGGACTTTTGAGGGTGCGGATTAAGTGGGATAAAAATAAAATTTCGTTTAGCTTAGGGTACCGGGTTGAGCTAAACAAATGGGAAGCAGAAACCCAACGATGCAAAAAAGGAACTACACACGGCAAAAAGAAAATTACAGCTGGAGAGATTAACAAGGAGATTCAACGTGTAGAAAATTTCGTCAATGGCTTGTTTGATACGCACGAACACCAAGGCATAACGCCCACGGCCGACAATGTGAATAAAGAGTATGACCGTATCATAAACGGTAACGTTAAAGTTCAGCTAGTGGATAAGAAAAGTCTATTTGATTATTTTGATGAGTTTGTACAAACACAAAGCAATCAAAACAACTGGACGGCTGCAACCATTCAGAAATTTTCAGCTATCAAAAACCATTTTACAGCATTCGACAAAAATCTAACTTTTGATAGGTTCACAAAAGAGGGACTAAATGATTATGTGGCTTATTTGCGTGATGTGGCGGATATGCGAAATAGTACGATATTAAAACAAGTCGCATTTTTAAAATGGTTTTTACGGTGGGCATTGGGTGAGGGCTACAATACTATAACTACATTTACAACATTTTCCCCAAAGCTACCCAAGGCAGAAAAGAAAGTTATTTTTTTAGATTGGGCTGAATTAATGTTAGTGTATAATTTTGATTTTACCACAGCAACCAAGACCCTACCCGATGGAACTATTCAACCATTGGAGGCCGAGAACAAAAAAGCACTGGAAAGGGTAAGGGATGTATTTTGTTTTTGTTGTTTTACCTCTTTACGATATTCAGATGTCGAAAATTTGAAGCGTTCGGACATTACGAGTAACGAAATAAATATTACTACTATCAAAACTATTGATACACTTACTATTGATTTAAACGACTATTCGAGGGCTATATTAGCCAAGTATGCAAACGTAGTTTATCCGATGAATAAAGCCCTCCCAGTTATCAGTAACGCAAAGATGAACGAACACCTTAAAGATATGGGGGAAGTATGCGGACTGAAAACGCCGATTACAATTACCTACTATAAAGGTGCTGAACGATTTGATGAGGTTTACCCAAAGTACGAACTAATCGGGACGCACTGCGGACGTAGAACCTTTATTTGTTGTGCCCTCGCAATGGGTATTGCACCCCAAACAGTAATGAAGTGGACAGGACACAGCGATTACAAAAGCATGAAGCCCTATATTGATATTGCGGACACAGAAAAGAAAAAGGCAATGAGTTTGTTTAATAAATAAGGTGCTCATATTAATAAATATTTAAGAACTTACAAAAATGGAGATAGAGAAAGTGTTAGCACTTATGCCTAGTTTTGCTGATTCCCTTGACAATTTGCCCTACATAATTGAAATGAAGAGAAGACTCGAAGTAGGAAACTTAGAGTATAATTTGAAAATAATTCAAAAAGAACTTGAAAGATCAATTCAGAAGAATCCTGATGATAGAATAACGCAATATAAACAAATATGGCTTGTTTATAATTACTATTCTAAAGATGATGATTCTCTAAAACGAATTAGAACCGTCAATAATTTAGTAATTGATGATTTACCTATGGGTAAAGAGTTGATAACAAGAGGTCAGTCGCAGAAGAGCATTAATGAGTTTTATGTAAAGAATGGACTTTACACAATAGCAGAATTGATTGAAATTAATGACATTGAAAGTATTACTGAAAGTAAGGCGATAGAACGTGAAAAAAAAATACTTGAAAAACTAGATTATTCGTTTTCTAAAAATGACAATTCCAATAAAAAGAAACATTCACTCCCATTAATTGACAAAGAGAAATACGATCCAGACAAAATCTATTCCCTGTTTTTTAAAGGTGTAATAGCGCATTGTAATCATGACTGTTTTAAAGCTTGGTTCGTAGATGGATACACATCCGATACAATTACTATTTTGGAAAACGGAAAGAGAAGTGTGACAACTGGAAAACAGACTAAGCCAATTGCACAGATACGTAAATTTATTGAAGTTGTAACAGGAGATTCTAATTTTACTAAGGATGCATACTTTGCAATGGTATTTGCTACAGAGTTAAATAATACAAATACTGCAAATACTTTAAATTCAAAATACAGAGGGTTGTTAAAGTTATGTGAGAAGTAATAACTTTTCACTGCCCTAGTTCACTGCCCTATTGAAAGTCCCTTAACTGTTTGTGGTTAAGGGACTTTTGTGTTTTTGTGTTTTTTTTCACTGCCCTTTTTCACTGCCTATATTTGTGACTAAGTTGTTGTAGTACAGTTGTATAGCAAAGTTTAATCCAATATATTTGCAGCGTCAAACAATTCCAAAACGGCCGTAATGGAATTGTGATATAAGTAAAAATTGAAAATTAAATGACTAGTATTATTAATAAAGATACTCCGATTGCAATGCTAACTGTAGGGCAACTTATGGACTTTTTGAACGGTGAGAAAAAAGTAGATGTTCCAATTGTTCAAACAACAACTCACTATGTCTATGGATTGAATGGTGTCAAAAGACTTTTCAATGTGTCACATGCAACTGCTCAACGATACAAAGACACAATCATTAAAGATGCAGTTAGTCAAAATGGACGGAAAATAATTGTAGATGTTGAAAAAGCATTAGAGCTATTCAAACAAAAAAGTGGAAAGGGTCTAAATAAATGAAAAAGTCCGAAACTAATTTAGCCCCGAACCTTTCAAATTTGCACCACGAAAGTAGTAAAATTAATCAACACAGAAGTAATGAAACAGCTATTTATTACGAATACTTACAAGAGCATATCGTAACTAATTCAATGGCTTCTGAGGCTCTATCAATTCCACAAAAGAATTTATGTCGATACAAAGCCGAACTCCAAAAGGCAAACTTACTATGGGAAGTTGATTTTCGTCCGTGTGAAGTGACCGGTTTTAAGGCGCAGTACTTGACAACTAACCCTGATCTGATTCCAAAAGTAAGAAACATTCAATTAGCCTTGTTCGATGGGGGCGGATTGCAATGAAATACTATTTACATGACTCAAATTCGTTCAGCGATGAGAAAATTACTGAACTATTTATGGAGTACGGCTATGAAGGTCTAGGATTATTCTACTCTCTTCTTGAAAAGCTTGCCTCGCAAGAGAAACCAATTAAGACTGAAGTTTTAAAGTCACAATTGAAAGTTGGTAAAAAGCTTACAAGATGTTGGAATGCTATGGAAACTATTGGTCTTATACATTCAAACAATGGAGAAACTTTCAGCATGAGAATGATGGATTATTGTGAAACTTATAAGAAAAAGAATCAAGAATCTGCAAAACGAACTTCTGAATGGCGTAAGAATCAAAAAGATACAAAAAATGATACGCATTACGAAAGTATACGTAACGCTCCTAAAGAAAAAGAAAGTAAAACAATAGAATATAATTTAAAGGAAAGAGAACCTCCCCCAAAGCCCCAACGATTCTATTTAGAAATTTCAGAAATTGAAGAATATCTAAAATCAGAACAAGAATGGAAGGATGTAATTAGTTTACAAAACGGAATAACTTCGGAAGAGGTCAATAAATCTATAACTCAATTTATTACAGTTTTAAAAGGTCGTGGAGAAAGTGGGAAAACACCCAAAGACTCTAAAGAACATTTTTATAACTGGCTAAAAAATCAAAATAATGGAAATAAAGGAAAACACACCACAGCGTATAACAACCGAAATTGCCCACCAAGCGAAGAAGAGTTTCTTACAGCCATTGCAAACGGAATTGCAAACGCATCAGCCGGAAGGAATTAGTATTTACACAGGGACTCCTGCTACTCCGATGGAGATTGCATCAGAAACAGCAAAGATTGCAGTATCATTTCCTAGTCTAGACAAACTGTTTTTTACTATACTTGCTGAGAGGTTAATCAAAAACAATTTTACTATTGATAGACTGATAGCTGCAACTGGCTATTTGATTGATAATTTCCATTACAAACAGCCAACAATCGCTGATATTATAAGCTTTGACAAGAAGGCGAAGCTTTACAGTTATAATGAAGTAGTAGTGCTTATAAACGAAAATAAAGCTCGATTTGAAGACTTCGACAAACACTGGGTAGGTGACACACTTTACAGGATAAGAAAATCAGAAGTCGAAATGCATAATTTAAAACCATACTTAAAAAGCGAAAGAAGCCCACAACCATTTATTCCTTAAAATACAGAATAATTCGGAAATGACAGGCAGATGAAAAAACAGTAAAAGAAAACGAAGAGTCTCAATAGATGCTTTAAATTATTTGCAAATTCTACCTGCATAATCAACAAATATGTAAACAACAATTAATTACAAACAAAAAATATAGTTATTATTATGAAAAACAGTAAATTAACGCTTAAAAAGCAAGTAAAAAACCTAATAGAAGTAATATCAAATGGGACAAATTAAGGGACAAACAGGCAATCCAAACGGACGACCTAAAGGATTGCAGAATAAAACTACAAAACAAACAAAGGAGCTAATTATATCTTTTATGGAGAAGAATTTCAATGAAGTTCAAAGAGAATGGAAAAAATTGCAGGGAGTTGATAAGATTCGAACGTACGTTTCGCTAGTGAAGTATGTTGTGCCGACACCTAGTCCAGTAAAAGTAGACGAAATTGACGAGGATGATATTATTCAACAAATCCTCGATAGTCAAAAATAATTTATTTTCAACAGAAACCACACGTAGAAATTTCTTCTCTTCGTGAAAAATTGACAATTATGGGTGTATCAGCATTAGAAATTGCAGGTTTAGGAGCAAGTGTTGTCGGCAATGTGTTCGGTGGTATAAAAACCGCTGAAATAGCTAAGAAACAACAAGAATCACTAGACAATGAAAAGGCATACAGTGAAAGCCTTTTCAATAAAGAGTATTATCAGGACGAATTAAACCGATCTGAGAACGCTTCTTATCTTAGACAGTTACAAAACAATCAGAACGAAAACACCGTGAAGGCTCAACGCACGGCAGCAATTACCGGTGCAACACCCGAAGCAACAGCAGCGCAAGCAAAGAATGAAGGTTCTGTTTATGCTAACGCAGTAAACAGAATGGCCGGTGTTGCCTATCAAAGAAAAGATCAGGCATTGTCTCGTTACGGTGAAAGACGTTCGGCATTGGTAAGCGCACAGAACGGTATTTATGAATCAAAGAAAAACGCTTGGGGTACTTTCATGGGTAACGCTTCAAGATTAGGTTCAGCAGCATTGAGCAACACAAGCTCACCACTGAAAGAGAAGCCATTACCATTTGAAGAAACAGGAACGCTGGTTGAAGAAACTCCAAACTTTGCATAATGGCTAAGAAAATAGTCACCAATCAAACCGAAGATACTGTAAAGCCTTCTTCAATAGAACAAGTTCCGGCACAGGCTACCACTGTACCGGAACTTGTCGCTACACCTGTACAAAAACCGGCACCAATTCAGACAAGGGAGGTGAAGGCCGCAAATCAACCATATCAGGCAAACATACATACAAACTTCAAAGTTACTGACGAGGGTTCGAAATTTGGAGTTATTGACATGAATGGTACACTTGGACACATTCAGCCCGATGCAGGTCAGAAATACAGGAATGTAGCAGTAAACCAACGTATCGCAAAGATGTATCAAGAGGAGTTTGCTCCAAACGCTAATATCGACATGAATAGTCCTGCAAAGGTTCAAAACTTCATTACATCAACCTACAATGCGAATAAAGACAAGGTTCCCGAAATGTATCAAAGACGTGGACTTATTACTGCTAACACCGAAGAGCAACCTAAACCGGAACAACCAAAGGAAGAGCCGAAGAAAGATGCAGCTAGTGTACTGAAAGAGTCCATTGATTCAGGAAGAAGTTTTCTTGATATGTATAATCAGGCTATTCAAAAGCCGAAGTACGATAAGAAGAGAGCAAACGCAATGAAGGATAATGCAAATCTTTCTGTTCTTGCTGATATTATCAAATTGGCCGGTGAAGGCGTAACAACTAGCCACGGAGGTACACCAATAGCCCGGAACAGCGATGCACCAGTTCTCAATGCTTCACTTCAAAGATTGAATGATGCGTACAAACAACAAGTACAGGGCTACAATCAAGGAAAGTTCCAATACATGATGGCAGACGAAAGGGACAAACGAAGCCGGGCAGCAGCAGCAGTAGCGGAAGCACGTAGATTGGCCAAACAAGAGCAAGATCAAAAGAATTGGCAGGCGGGATATGATCGTCAGGTGAGTAACGATAAGTCAAGAGAGAGCCGTGATAATGCCAATTTAGACTACAAGAAGGAACACGATAAACAGTACTTCGATTACAAGAAAGATTATGACGGTAAAAACCTAAACCTGAAAGCTCAAAGCGTAGATATTCAACGACAAAATGCAAATAACAAAAGTTCTGATGCAAAAGGAGATGAAAAACTACACACCGTAATAATCAACGGACAGCCTGTAAAGGTTCCGACATATCTAGTAAATGATGTTTCCGGTAGAGCCAAACAGGACAACGTAGAAGGCTCAGTAGAAAGGTTCCCTATTGATAACTTTATTGCCAACTACAAACGCTATTACAATTACAGTAACGGCCAATTCGTACCAAAGGCACAACAAGCTACTACAAGACCAACAGCACAACAAGGTAGAGCCGTAGTTAAGCCAGTACAACAAGCCGTAAAACCTCAATATAGGCCAAGCGGAGAACGTAGCCTTATACAAGATAAGAAACCACAACCAAAATCAATTTACGATTAATGTGTACTTATAGACGTGATGAAGCTTATTGATGAATATGGGTACGCAAAACTTACCAAGCAGTTGCTCTGTGTTACGAGTTTACTTGTAGTTAGAGCAGTGAATCTCACGAATACATACTTTCTATAATAACATTAGTTAGTATTTGTGTTTTGTACTACAAGCAATAATTGCTATTTGCAAAGAAAGCCGCTAGACATTATCTAACGGCTTTCTTTTATAAGGTTACTGTGGAATAATCATTGAGAAAAGTTTTTAGGGACGGATCGTTATCGATTTTGTAGGTTTTTCCCTTAAAAATTATAATTCCGTATAATTCCGATTCGACATTAAATAAACTTGGAACTGGAACGCCCAGGGCGGTTGCAATTTTCTCCAAGGTATCAAGAGTGGGATTTCCGTTTATTGCACGGCTAAGGCTTTCTCTTGCTACTTGCATTTTCTCTGCTACCTCACCAATGGTGACTCCTTTTTCTTTGCAAATTTCTTTTATTCTTAAATTCATGTTTGTGTAAAATTTTAAGTTTGAATACAAAAATAGTAAACGTAACCTTTACTGTCACAATAAAGCCAGTTAAAGAACATTAAATATCAAATATAAATATGATTATGTTTTGAGTATGTGATATTATGAGTTACTTTTGCGGGAGAATTGAGACCTATTATATCACACTTTTGTGTTGTGATCTCAGTTCATGAGAATAACAAATTTGGAATAAACTTAAAAATAAAAAAAATGACAACAGATGAGTCAATGAGTGCGGAGGCAGAGGTATCAGTAAAATCAACAACAGAGTTGCTAACCAAGGCATTTAGCCAAATTTATAGTAAGATTTTTGTAAGAAAGAATATTTCAGAATCAAGTAAAGCACACAGTATTGCAGAGCCAATATGCTTAGCATTGGAAACAATGAACAATTTCGGAGCAGCTAATGGCAAAGATGTTGTTTATCTAACTAGCCAAATTAAAGACAAATTCAAAGACAGTCCAATTGAAAAAGAAATTACAGAATTTTGTAATGAGGTCATTGAATTGGCTATTCTGTCAAATAGATTTGTTTATACATATCATTTTATTTCCGAGCATATTGAAAGGGTAATTGAAAATGATTTAGAGTGCTGACCAGCTAAGTAGAATTAGACTTCCCTACAGTGACAAATCGAAGGTCAGGGCGGGTAGACACCTGCACATCAAATACTATCATAAAAACCATTTCAACTAGGTTGTCATGTTTTTTTTATGTAGTTGCTCTGTCTTGGATGCCTTTTGCGAACGTTAGTCTCAGTTGCAATACTCATAAGGATGCTGTCCTCCTTCTGCTTTTTGGTTCTATGATTGCTGGAAATGATACTAACTGTCTTTCTAGCCAGTCTAGTACATCTTTAGGTTTGTATAATGTTATATCTCCTTTTTTGAAGTATGATAGTTCTCTATTCCTTCTAGCTCTCTGCAATAGGCTCCTACAACTTTTTGATAAATAGATCGCTTGATCTTCGTCTATGAATGGCTGCGTTCCCAAATCGCAATATTTTACAAGCTGTATGATTTGTTGTTTGCTTTCTTTCATGGCTAAAGACTTTCGATATTTTTTACTAGAAACGTTCTTCTTAATTTGGTTATCTTGGCTCTGGGTGGATGTCCTTTTTTTAGCTTTTAATTCCTCACCCAGGCATTTATATTGCCTAATGTTGTCAAGATCACAACTTAACCAATCAAATACCTCCTTTGGCTTGTATAATGGTTTTGAGTTATTTCCTCCTTCTATTTTTGGGTGCTATAATTGCGGGTATCATTTCAAGTTTTCTCTTATTCCAATCTAGTACATCCTTTGGTGTATAAAGTATTTTTGCACCTCTACGGTAGAATGTTATTTCCCTTTCTGCCCTAGCTTGTTGTAGTATCCTTGTGCAGCAACAAGCTAATTGTGCTGCCTCTTTTTCATTGATATACGGCTTTTTTGCTATATCATCTACGTTTTTAATTATATCGTTTTCGTGTTTTTCTATCATTTTTAACTGCTGCTTAAGTGATCGAAATCTTACATTGTTAGAGACGTTAGGGAAAATGTTCTTTCCTTCGAGAACGGTGAGATTGAAATAAAATAAAAAACGGACAAAGTTAGGCGTTTAGTCCGTACTTTAGTCCGTTTAGTGTTTAACTGACTGATTGTCAGCCTATATTGCGGAGAGGAAGGTCTGTGAACCTTTTCTCTTGTGTCCCTATTTATCAATACGGTATATCCCTTGCAAATTAATTGTTACGATTTAGCCCCAAGTTTTCGGACTTCATTTTGGCTACCTTTGTCGTTGGTCTGGTATGCAATTATTTCGTATTCAAAAGTACACAATATCTTGTTATTATCAAAGAATTTGTTGGTTTATTTATCAGCGATTAATTATCAAAGTAATTATCTACATCTTATTTTTCATTTTAAAATTGTCCTTCTCTTGAACATATTTCTTCGCTGCTTTACTTGAGACATTAAGAAAAATAGGTAAAAATAAAACAATTCCAATTAAAGAAAATATCAATCCCCCAATGGTTCCTGCAGCTAAAGGATACCCAAAAGCCTCTTTTGTGGAACCAATTATAAATGGACTAAAACCAAGAACCGTTGAAGTAATTGTTAGCATTATAGGACGCATTTTTACGCTCCAGGCTTTTACGTAGGCCCGACATCTCGATATTCCTCTACGTTTTATTACCCTGTTGAATTCATCGATAATGTAAATGTTGGCATTTACAGTTAATCCACTTATAAGAATGAAAGATGCAAATCCCCCCTGATCAAAGTTTAGTTTAAAAAGATAGAAGGTAAGGAAAATACCAATAAATGAAACAGGAATGACAAATAATATTGCAAAAGGCTGTTTGAGTGAGTTAAAAAGGATACTTGACAAAAAGAAGATGATGACCAGAATTAAGAATAGCAATCCATATTGTTTTCCCGAATCACTCCCCCAATAGTAATTTCCTCCACTTTTGTTTTCTACAGTATAGCCCATTGGCAACTGCTTTTTGAAGCTGTTGACAGCTTCTTCAAGCACCTTTTGACCTTGTTCGGAAGCTCCGATATATTCATACTGAATACACAACCGATACTGTTGATTGTTTTTGTATATATTCTGGGGTGATTGTCCCTTTTCTATCTCAGCAACATGGGATAGTTTCACTTCTTTTTCTCCAATATTCATCGGAGCATGACTCAAATTCCAAATGTCATAATCCTTTGATTGCTCTGAATATAGAAATATTTGTTCTTGTTCACTATTTGATGACACATCGCCGGCATGTACCGATTGTCCCATTGTGCTATTTATTTCCGTAAATGCAGTGCAAGGAAAATGGGCAATAGTATGTTCACTACTTCCAGTTATTATCAAAAAAGCCTTCTTTTTTCGTTGAATAATTTTGCTTTGAATTATTCCAGACTTTATAATCATAAAAGCCATAGCAAGAGATGTTAATTTCAGAAATATTATTTTTTGATTCATATTCCGAGTTTCCAATATCTATGCTACCCAAACTAATTTCTTTATTATATCCAATTATAGCAACATACCTTTGAGAATTTAAAGGGTTGGGATAAACCAGATAAAACCCAAGATTTTCTCCTTTCACCTGTTCTTTTCCAACTGTTATTTCTGATGAATTGATAACTAGAGGTATCTTATTATTTATTTGTTTTAAAATTTTATTTGAAGTGAAATTTCCTAATAAAACTAAATTGCTGTTTTTAATATCTTTTTCCGTAACTTCAATATCTTTTTTTATCCTACACTCATTAAAATATTTAAATTTCCACATTGCATTTATTGAATCTGCTAAGTCGCTTATCTTTCTATTTTCTGTTGGTGTCCCAATAGTTCCTTTTACAATAATGAAACTATGAATTAGAGCATCGTTAAAAGGGCCTTCAACTGTTGTTGTTTTATGAAGCTTATTACCATTCTTGCTACCAAATTTCAAAACCTTCTCTTTTGTTGTACTGTTAAAAATTAACTTACTGTTTTCATAAACTTTTAGAGGTAAATTCTTATTATATGGCATTTTCTCTAAATCCAATTCAAAAGAATTGACATTCTGTGATTTAATATTTACCTTGTTTACTGGATTTACATTTATTTCAACTTTAGCAATAGCACTGGCTTTATCAGTAATTTTAAACCAATAAGCAGTATTGTATTTTAATTGATTTGTTGAAAAGCTAATATTTCTAGGCTGTGAGTTTAATTTATACTTTGTAATAAATGAAGCAACGGAATCTGAATGTTGTTCAAAGTAATACAAATCCAGTATCTTATCAGTTCTAAAATATTGAATATTATGCATATTATAACTTTTTGCCTTTTCTACAAATTCATCACTACTTGTTACAGGACTGTGAATATCGACACTGCTATGAAGAATGTATGTTGGAATATTATTGATATTTTTAATATAATTAAATGGTTCATTTTTTACAAGTAATTCATCATTTGAGGAACCTGTTTTAAACATAGGAGAAACTAACCCTATTGCAGCAAACAAGCTTGGATATCGAGTAGCCAATTCCAATGCTTTACATCCTCCTGAACATGATCCAGTCAAATAAACCCGGGTCGTATCAATATTGTAATTTTCTTTAATAGATTTTAGACTTTCAAAAAAATCGGTTTCAAAAATAGAATTAAAATTGGGTTTATCTACTTCCCTGCCCAATGGTCTTATAACACAAACATTATATTTATCTGCCAAGCGTTGAAAGTTGTCGGTTACAGCTTGATTAGCCATTTTGACAGATTCTAAATATGGTCGGTGTGTAGCTTCTATAAAAGGCATAAATATCATTAACGGATATTTATTAAATTTATCATAATTTATTGGTGCATTCACTAAATAATACTGTACTTGGTTATCAATATTTGAAATAAATGTTCCGATGTGAAAACCTGGTGCATGTTTAACAGGGTCTTCTTTTTTCTCAATCTTTTCTAAAATATTATCTAGATTAACATAAACACTAATAAATTTTGTTTGCCAAAGTTGTCGCTCCGAGAAAGTTTTGGGGCTATTTTGAGGTTTTATTAAGTGTTTATATCTAAAAGTATATGCATCAATACTATTCTTTACGCTACTACTAAGTCGCATAGCAGATAATTTTGAGATAATAGTATTTGTATTTTTAACAATATCCCCTTTATAAAAATATTGTCTTTGTGTTATATTATTCATATCAAGACAAATTGTATATAATCCATTCTTAAATGAAGAAATATCAAGTTCTCTTTTTATAGAATCTTGGTAACAAATCTGAGATTTATTGTCATAAATACGTATAAATCTTTTTTGTTCAGAAATTGTTTTTACCAGTTCTACTGTGTAAATGGAATCGACGATACTTTTATTTAAAAAATTGTTATTTAGGAGATTATTCCTTGTCCTTTTATATTGTTCCATTCCTTCAGGACTATCATTTTGCAGTTTAGCAATCATCTGCCAACTATACCCTCCATTGTAAACCTTAATTAACAGGAAATTATTACCCTTCTTTAGGTCTAATTCAATATAATTTTCATAATCGTGAACAGACGATGCTTTGTCAATACTAAGTATTTGTTTATGGTTGAGCCATATTTTGGCACCGTCATCACTCGTAAAATCCAATCTTAGTTTCTTTTCTTTATCAGAATAAATTTCACAGGCAGCATATATGTTAGCATTTATTGAAGGCTCCGGGTCAATACGTAAAGCTTCATTAAAATCTATAATGTGGGTCTTACTATTAAATATACCCCAGAAAAGTTTTCTTTCTTGATTAAAAGTATCAGTAGGGTTAGTAATCTCTTTTAATTGTTTAAAATCAATTGAAGATTCGGCCTTTTTAAATGTTGTTAAATTATCATTATTTAGATAATCACCTTTCCCATTTGATAGGAAGGGGCCTAACAAATACCAATTTTTAAGAATTATTCCATCAATAGGTATTTCAGAAGCATCAATAATAGCCGCATATGAGCCATCATGCTTTTCACATCCCGTTAATAAAGTTATAAATAAAAGAATTGAAAACATAAAAAGAAGTCTCAATTTATGAAACAAGCTAATTTTGTATGTATTGAAAGTCTTCATTGCTTTAGTTTTAAGTAATTGATATTATTTATCAGTAAAGTAGTATTTAAAAGATTCTATAATTATTTTCGTGAGACATTAAGAAATATAGGTAAAAATAAGATAATTCCAATTAAAGAAAATATCAATCCTCCAATTGTTCCTGCAGCTAAAGGATACCAAAAAGCCTCTTTTGTAGAACCAATTATAAATGGACTAAAACCAAGAACCGTTGAAGTAATTGTTAGCATTATAGGACGCATTTTTACGCTCCAGGCTTTTACGTAAGCTCGACATCTCGATATTCCTCTACGTTTTATTATCCTGTTGAATTCATCGATAATGTAAATGTTGGCATTTACAGTTAATCCACTTAGAAGAATGAAAGATGCAAATCCCCCCTGATCAAAATTTAGTTTAAAAAGATAGAAGGTAAGGAAAATGCCAATAAATGAAACCGGAATGACAAATAATATTGCAAAAGGCTGTTTGAGTGAATTAAAAAGGATACTTGACAGAAAGAAAATGATAACCAGAATTAAGAATAACAATCCATATTGCTTTCCCGAATCACTCCCCCAATAGTAATTCCCACCACTTTTATTTTCTACAGTATAGCCCATTGGCAACTGTTTTTTAAAGCTGTTGACTGCATCTTCAAGCACCTTTTGACCTTGATCTGAGGCTCCAATATATTCATACTGAATACACAATCGATACTGTTGATTTTCTTTGTATATATTCTGGGGTGATTGTCCCTTTTCTATCTCAGCAACATGGGATAGTTTCACTTCTTTTTCCCCAATATTCATCGGAGCATGAATCAAATTCCAAATATCATAATCCTTTGACTGCTTTGAATCTAAAAATATCTGCTCTTGCCCACTATTCGATGACACTTCGCCGGCATATACCGATTTCCCCATTGTGCTATTCAGCGATCTAAATAGTTGAATAGGAAACGCTCCAGTTTCTGCTAATATCTTTTTATTAAGATTGAATTCGAATTCCTGATAATCATCTTTGTACCAGCTGAACTCAGAATTAATAGTCACCTCTTTAATTCTTCGATATCCCAGTAACTTTTCCTTTAGCTTTTTGGCCCATCCGTTCAATTCATCATAATTGTAACCGTATAATTCAGCCTGATATGAACCTGCACTTTCGCTCACATCATTACTAAAACCATCGCCTAGCCCGAAGACTCCCCAACTTCCACCGCCCATTTCTAACGCTTTTGTAATCAAGTTTGATTTCAAAGAACTTGGAAATCCAGATAGTTGATCCTCTTTGTTAAATTGAATGGTTATATTAGCTCTTCGTGCATTTTCAATTGTTGTTTGAAATTGTTTGATTTGTTTAAATTGGCTTAGATATGCTTCCATCTGTTGAATAAGGAAGTTCATTTGCGAAACAGTCGAGCCATTCGGCAACGTTGCTGTAACGTATAAGCTTGTTTCTTGTCTATCTGTAAAATAGGATCCCTCATATACCTTTTGCACAAATAGGCGCAAAGTTCCACCCAATATATTATCTGCATGAGGCTTAATGGTTTCTTTATAAAATTCGGAACCCAAGGTTTTGTTATATGTCTCCTTCCATTTCTCACTTCCTTCAAGCTTATCGGGAAGCATAAAAACAGGAAGTCCAAAACCCATTATCAATACTATTATAAATATATATTTCCATCTGCATGCAAATCTACAGTATTGTTCATAACGCCTATTGATCCATATAGAAACTCTATTCCAGTGTACTTTCTTAAATATGTTCTTTTTTCTTCGGTATATATTTACCTGCTCTATTTTAAATAAATCAAGTAGCACGGGAACAACAAAGAGTACTACAAATAAGGAGATTAATAAATTCGTAATTAAAGCAAGGGTAAAATCCTGTAAATTCAATTTAATTTTACCATCCATTAAAAATACCATGGACAATGACCCGATTGTTGTTAGCGTTCCGGCTAAAATAGCTAGAAATACATACATGTTTTTCCTTCTCATTATTTGGTCCGACATGATAATCACATTATCAATGATTAAGGTCATAGAAATAGTTATGCCTGCCAATGAATAGAGATGAATTTCGAGTTTTAACAGATAGTAAATAATAACTGCAATTGACAAATTAATTACTAATGATGCAATTATAAGTAACAAGTATTTGAAGCTTCGATATACAAGTAAAACAAACAGTAATAATATAAACACAGTCAGCCCTAATCGAAAATAAATTTTATTAAGTTCTTCCTTTATGTATTCCGTTGCATCATAACTAACATGAATTTCGTACCCTTTAGGTAATGCCGATTGAACTTTAATGATTTGCTCCTTTATCGTTTCACTTAAAGATAACTGATTAGCTGTTTGTTTTGCAACAACAGAAAGATAAATAGAATTTAGACCATTAATTCTATAGATGTACTGTGATTCAGCTTGCTGATAATTTATTTTTACAATTCGGTCAAGATTCATTAATCCCCCGTTTTGTGTTTTTACAATTATTCTGGAACAGTCAAAATTTTTGCCGTTATTATTAGTTGTAAGTATTACCCTGATAAGGGATTTCTGCCCGCTAACTTGCTCAACAGAACCCTCACCCAAAAACTCCTTCGACAAGTGGTTGCTGATTGCTTGTTGAATATCAGCTACATTTATTCCTAACGTTTCTAATTGTTTTGCGTCGTATTCCAGTCGGTACTCCATTGGAGTTGAGCCGGATATATCAATACGATCAATGCCTTTAATGTTGGCCAGTTTGGGTTTGATTAATCTGTCCGTTAAATTATAAATCTCGGTTAAGTTTTCCGGAGCATTAATCGTATAGCTTATAAATGGGCGGTCAGAATTTTCATCGGATTTACTTACAGAGATGTTGGGGTAACTTGTTTGGGGTGGTAAAGAGGGTCTGGTTTGACGAATAATAGTTGCGACCTCGAACCTGGCAACGTTTATATCTACATGTTTATCTAGGTTAATAGTGATTCTGCCCCACCCATTTCCAGATGTAGAGCTTATATTCTGAATGCCTTCCAAACGACTTAACATTGCCTCTAATTTGGATGTTACTTCTGTCTCAACCACCCTTGAAGATTGTCCTGACAGTGAAAAGCTCACGGAAATAGATGGTAACGCCTTAGATGGTGATAATTTGATAGGTAGGCGTGGAATTAATGCTAGCCCAATAATGGTTAGACAAAGAAATACCAAAATTGTTGAAAATGAAGAAATAGGTAACTTACGGCTCATCATCTGCGGACTTTCATTAAGCGGTCAAACGATAAAAGTAAAGATGTCTGCTTCTCAAAATCAAAAAGAGTAAGTTTCCTGATGTTGTAATAGCTTAACCAGTAGTTTTTGAGGGCTTCAATATAATTTCGTCTCGCTTCTGTTTGGCGGTTGAGTGACAAAGTTAGCGCACTAATGTCATTTTCACCGATTATGAATCGTTCTTTTGTAGCCTGATAAGCCAAATCAGCAATACTCGTTGCCTCTTCGGCACTTTTTATTACTTCTTGTTGAATGCTAAAATCCTGAACAGTATTGATTACATCTTGTTCTAGAGAAATCTCTCTCTGCTTATTCGAAATCTTAGTCACATTTAAATTGTTTTTGGCTACATTTACTCTTCCCTTTTTTACACCCCAGTCCAGAAGAGGAATATTTAAACCAACCGAGATAATATCTTGTCTCAATGTATTTTTGTATGCAAGATTCAACTTTTCAGCTACATTATTGTATCCTACACTCGCATAAACAGAAGCATCGAAACGTAATTCCTTTGTGGTTTTTTCAACTAGTTTTTCTGCATCCATAATTCCCGTTCTGTTTTCTAAATAAGTAGGGTTGTTAGCTATAGAATGTTGCAAAGCAAGGTCGGGTGAAATTTGAAAAGTAGCAAGTTTTTCAGGCAAAAGTAGTTTTATTTCTGTACCTTTTTCTAAATTAAGAAATGTTACTAATGCTGACATTGCTTTGTTTAGACTAGTTTGAGCATTTATCAAACTGTTTCGGGCATTTAAAGCGTCCAATTTGAGCGTTAATAATTCAGCTTTTGAAATAGCGGCAATCTCAAAGCGTTTTTGTCCAATTTGATACAGTGTATCTGCAGATGTAAGATTCTCGATGGCTCGTAAATGTTCTACTTGTGCACTCGCCAAGTTGAAAAAATACTGTACACAAGTTCCTGAAATTTCTTCCGTCTGATACAAAAACTTTTGTTTAGCATTTTCATACTTAAGAGGTGCTGTTTTTTTCTCCCACTTAAAACTATTATAACCAAATAAGGCCTGTTGATAAGCTATCCGCAGTGGAATTGCTGAAAATTGGGTGTAATTTGATTCACCAATATTTTTCATATACCCAAGTTCCGAATTAACAGAGAAAGTTCCACCTGTAAAATCTACATTTTGGCTTAAAGCTAAGCTACCAGAGGAGTATAAAGATTTTTGCTGACGAAAAACATCAATGTTTTGTTCGGAATCATAGCGTTTTATAAAATTGTTGCTATACGAAATAGGTGTGGTATTGAGCGAGAGCGATGGTAACCTTGCGGCCTTATACGATTTATATTCCCAATAGCTCGATAAATACAAATTTTTAGCTACAAAAGCTTGCAATGAACTATCACTAGCTATTGCTATGGTTTGTTCAAGTGTTAGCACCCGTTGCTGGGCCGAAACACTCCAAAGTATATTCGAAATTATGCTGAGAATAAATACAATTTTCTTCATCTTACTTTAATTAATTATGCATTCTGAATTATCAATTATGCAATGACTTTAACTTCCTTTTTTCTATAAATAAACCAGTATACTAATGGAACAACAAATAAACTTACAGGGGTGCCTATCACCATTCCACCAATAATTCCGAGAGCCAATGGTGTTTCTAATTGTGATCCAATATCATTACTAAATAAAAGAGGGGCCATACAAATAATAGAGGTAAATGTGGTCATCAATATCGCTTTCAGCCTTCGTCTTCCCGATTCGTGTATTGCATCCATTAAAGGGATTCCGGTTTTTCGAAGTTGGTTCATCATGTCCACTTTCAAAATGCTATCGTTAATGATAATCCCTGCACTAACAACTATCCCGATGGCCGACATTAAATTAAGCGAGTGCCCTAAAACAATGAGCAATCCTAATGAAGCAGTAACATCAATCGGAATCTCGAGCAAAACAATTAATGGTAATACAAAATTTTCGAATTGTGCTGCCAGAATAAAATACATTAACAAGATAGAAATCAGCAGAATGACTATTAACTCACTAATCATCTTTTTGTTTGAGAAAAAAGAACCCGAAAAATCCACATTCCAACTTTTACTAACAGAAACGTCTGACTTTATTTCCTGAATTATTTTCTCGGGATGCTTTGTATTATAAAATTGCAAGGGAACATATTCGCCTTGTTTTCCGGCGATTATTGATTTCAAATCTTCTGAATAAGCAACTGTCAAGAAATTGCTTAGCGGGATAGCCGATGGCTTTCCTTGATCGTATGAACTTGTTTTCACAAGCGTGTTGGTAATTATCTCATTTACTGTCCTTTCTTCTCCGCTCAGTATTATAGGCAGATATTGTTGATATGAACGTAAAACAGCTACTTGATTTTCTTTAAATGCCGTTTTCAGTACATTATATACCTCATCGTAAGAAACATTATATAACAGAAGTTTCTCTCTATCAATTTTTAAATTCATTTGTAAAAGAAAAGGAGTTGCAGTTGGTTTTTCTTTAGTATCGTTTAGTATCTTTCGTTCAATTTTATCAATATTCTCTCTTGAAACAGGGCTACTTTCATTTTTGGTATACAATTCAACGCTTAAATCCGGTTCACCGGTTTCAAAAATACGTTCAAATATATTACCTACTGGCGATATGGTTACAGCAGCTAAAGGGTAGTTCTTTGATAAATAACTAGTTACTTTTTGTTTTAAATTAGGGACGTCTTCAACATGATATGCTTTCATGTATATTTCAGCTTCCGATGCCGTTTGCTCTTTGTCTTTATTTAGCAAATACTGCTGTTGACCTAAATACACAGCATGTTCTGGCAATGCTCCTTTTAAACTTTTAATCAATGTTTCCACTCTATCCTTATTTTCGGACAAATGAATGTTGTCGTTCCAATCAATTTTCACTATCATTTCGTTTTGAGTAATATAAGGCATTTTTTCTTTGGGGATAACCCAGAACAAAACTGCACATAATGGAAAAACACAAATCATAATGATCATTGTGAGAGCTTTATGGCTAAAAATCCAATGCGTTCCCGAATCATATATTTTATCGAAAATTGAATCCTTTAACGGTTTTCTTAATCGCTCATTTTCTTTTTTTAGCCAATTCTTTGGCAATTTAATAGAGTATATCAGTTTATAACATATTGGAAGGAAAATAATACCCGAAATATACGAAACAAACAACCCAACAGTTACAGAAAATGCCTGATCGAAAAAAAGTGCACCGGCTATTCCGCTTAAAAAGATTAATGGCACAAAAACAGATGTTGTTGTAAAAGAAGAGGTTAGCATTGGAGCTATAACTTCGTTTGTCCCCTTGATACATGAATTTTCTATCGAAAAATGCTTGCGGCGATATTGATTAATATTGTCGGTAACAATTATCGAGTTATCTATCATCATACCTGAGGCCAAAACTAATCCGGTTAATGAGATCATATTCAATGATATGCCAAATAGATAGAAAAATAAAAAACAAATAACAAGAGAAACAATCATGTTAAGACTTATGATAATCGAGGTACGAATATCTTTTAGGAAAATAGCCGAAACAAAACAAACGAAAATGAAAGCTATATACAAATTTTGTTTTAGGTTAGAAATGGTATAATCCAGTAAAACTGTCTGATTTTGTGATACAGTAAAATCAATGTCTGGGTATTTCCTTTTAAAGTCATCAGTCAGTTTTGTAATTTCGGATTGGAGATTACTGAGCTTCTCGTTACTCTGTTTTATAACTTGCATTACAACAGCTCTTTTCCCATTGTAAAATGCCATTCCCGATTCTTTTTCAGGAACTATCTTCACACTTGCAAGTTCTTTCAGTCGATATATTTTATCGTTTTTCCGGATATAGATATTTTCAATATCCTCCACAGAGCGCACAATAGTTGAGAATTTAATATTGTATTCGTAATAACCATCCCGAACAGTCATACTTCCCGGATCGATATTGTTATTTGCCAGTGCGAATTCAATGTCGTCATTCGTAATCCCCGAAGTCTCAAGCATATTATTATTTGGTATCAATATTACTTGCTTGTTAATAATCCCGGTCATATCCACCATGGCAACTTGTGGCAATTGCTCAATACGGCGTTTAATGACGTTTTCGGAGAATTCGCAGAGATTTATAAAACCGGTTTGATCTGTTTTATCTTGGTTATTATCGTTTTTTATCGTTAAGTTTAGATTAAAAACCGGAATATCAGTGGCACTCGCTTTTACAACCCGTGGACGGTCAATCGTTTTAGGGATAAAATTCATAGCGAGGTCAATTTTTTCATTGACTTCAATAAATGCCAAATCCGTATTCGTTCCGTATTCAAATTTTAAACGCACAATGGCATTTCCATCTTGTGTTTCGGTATGAATATCGCGCAAATTACCTATTTGCTGTAATTGTTGTCGGATAGGTTTTACTACCGTATTTTCCAACTCACGCGCAGAAGTATTTTTCCCCGAAACTTTCACGGTTATTTCAGGGATGGCAATATCCGGTAGCAATGAAATAGGGATATTCATATAGGTAACCATACCCAGAATAAAAAATGCCGTAAAAACCATAAAAACGGCAATTGGTCGGTTCAGAAGGTACTTTATCATTTTATTACAGATACCGGAGCTTCATGAGCCAGATTGATATTTCCATCATAAATCACACTATCGCCTTCGGTCAGTCCTTCTGTAATAATAAATCCGGTAGCATTCTCCAGTCCAATTTTTACATAATTCCACAGGGACATGCCATTATGAAGCGTAAAGACAACTTGTCTGTTTGTTCGTAGTACCAAGGCTTTTTTGGGAATAACTAATTGATTCGGAAGTGTTTTCTGCACCCGTACATTTACATTCATGCCATCAACCAATTTGTTTGAAGCTTGTATCGAAGCTTTTACTCTAACCATACCGTTTTTATCCACTACAGGGTTTATTTCTGTAATTTTGCCTAACCCACTATAATTGGCTACAGAAAAAGGTGAAACAACTACTTTGTCACCAAGTGAAATCATGGGTAGTTCGTTCTCCAACACCTGAAAAATTACTTCAGGAGAAGCATTGTCTACTATGGTGCAAAATGGCTGACCACTGGTTGGCTGGTTATGTTCTTTACTAAGCAAATTAGCAACAACACCATTAAATGGCGCGTAAAGGACTGCATTTTTCAGATTATAAGCCGATAGTTCATGCTGTATACGATTCTGCTCATAGTTACTTCGTGTTTTGGCTATTCGCATAACTTCTTTCGGTATCTTCGTAGAATCCTGAACTGAATAGCCCTGACCAATTAATACATTTTGAAGTTCCAGTTTGCTTTTTTCCAGGTTGTCACTTGCTTGTTGTAATGCATTATTCAGTTTAAACAAATCGAACGAAGCTATTTTCTGACCTTTTAGCACTCTGTCGCCGTTCTTCACAAAAATGGTAGTAACTACTTCGTTGGTCTGAAAATACAAATCAGCTTTACGAACTGCTGCAACTGTACCATTCGCCAGAATTTCACGGGCAAAAGCAGTTCTTACTAATTTCATTGCTTTTACCTGCGTTTGTTCTTCAGCTAATTTAGTCTGTACTTGTTCTGCTTTTGCTTCTTTTGGCTTAGAGGAACAAGCTCCTGTAAACACCAGCAAACCGATTATAAATAAAGGAATGGCGAGATTTTTCATATATGATATTTATTCTATAGTTTGTAAATTTTTATTTGTTTTCTTTATCAACACCCTCATTTTCTCCCTCATTTCATTGACGGCTGTAGACTGCACCTTGGGTTCTTTTTTCAGTACTTTTTGTGCCATAAGCATTGCCTTGCGGGTATTTCCACTTTCAGTATAGAGATTAGCCAATAAATAATAAGGATAAATACGGCTGAGAATAATGTGTGATGCCAGTAAGAAATTTTGCTCTGCCAGTTGATACTTTTTAAGGCCCTGATAATTCTTCCCCATTACGTTATAAAGCATAGGATCACAACTGATCTTTATGGCTTGCGCTAGTACTTGATTACTTTTTTCATATTCTCCCGCTTTGTTCAGGCATTGGGCATATTCAAACAGAAACGGTGTTTGATCCGATAGATAGGGATAAAGTTTTGCGTAGTCATTCTTCATTTCTGGATAAGCATCTGCGCTTCCCACCATTTTCAGGTTATTCCACTCTTTGTAGGCATTATAGGTTGGGTATCGTTGATACAATGTGGCAAAAAGGATAATTACTGTAAGAGTCAATAGCGTAAGAACAGCTTGCCAACGCAATATAACACTCTTTTCGGTAAAGCCTTTTATTCTTACAGCTTGCTTTTGAGTGAGGATTAATGCTATAAGAAAGACTAATACAATGAGGAATGGAAGTAAATTGAAGGGGTAAGACATGGATGCAAATACCAATAACGAAATAAGTCCTCCGATTTCAGCAATTGCCTTTCGCTTTATCCCCATATAAATCAGAAGAATAAAAGCGGCGAATAAAACCAAAGCTGGTACGACACCAAATTCAGCTAAGATTTGCAGGTATTCATTAAACGCATACTCGGGATTTCCAGCAACTAATTCTTCTTGATCACTGTATTTGCCGGCAGCAAAATAGGTAGCCTGTTCTTCGCCGTAAGCACCCGAGAACTGACCTAAGCCTACCCCCATAGGGTGTTTCGGTACCATTTTCAAAGTGGTTTTCCATATCAAGGCACGCCCATCTGCCGAATTCTTCTTTAGCTGATAAATACCCACTGCTCCACAAACAAGCAATACAGCACCGATACACAGAAATAGAATTACTTTCTTTCGCTGCTGGATTAAATAATCTCTGACGCGGGTTTTCTGCAAATAATACAGCGATAGTACAAAGCCGCAACCGACTAGTGCGGCTATCCATGCAGCACGGCTCATAGTGGCAGGGAGTATCAAGACGACACTAGTAAAAGCAAGTATAGATACCGTAAAACGTACATAGTGTGGTAAAAAACCAATAAAGAACTTCCGTTTGAAAACTACAGCATCTTTGAGCATCTCGTGAAGCGCTAAAGGTGCCACCACCACAACGTAACCGGAGTAAGGACCGGAATTGAAAAACGAGCCGGTAAGTTTAAACAAGTTATGATACGAAGGTATAAACCCATAAAGTTGCCTTAAGCCCCATACGGCTTCCACCAAACCTGTAAAAATGAAAAAAACAGTGAGATAAAAACGGAGCGTCTTATCTTGCAGAGCTATCCTAAAATAAAAGAACAGTAGCAATAGCTGCACTAATAGTATCCATTTTGTAGTGATTGGGTTACTGAAAATAAAATAGTTTGAAGTCAACCCAATAACGGTGAATAATAATAGTAGAAAATCCACCGGGTAAAACTTACATGCTGCCCTTCTACATCTATACACCAACAATGAAACGAGGGCAGTAATTCCCATTGCCCCATAAAACCAGAAATACTTTGCGGACACAACGCCATTTGCCAACGTTTCGTCCACAGCAAAAACTGTGGACAAAACTAGACAAAAGGGAATTAGCAAAACAAACAAACAAAAGAAACTCCTTACATCACCCCCGACCCCTCTCCTAGAGAAAAGGGGAGACGTGGAAGATTTCATAGTTCTGAGATTATTAAGTAGTATCATGAAAAAAATATGCTTTTGAATTACCTTTAATCAACAATGGTTGATTAAAGGTTAAAGGTAAGTGCGTTTTAAAGTCATCTCTTACTGAGACTGTCTCAAAAGCACTTTACACCCCTTTAAAAAACCGCTCCCACCTGAATTTTCCAGTGTTTTCATCTTCCGATTTCCATATAAAAGACACCTTGCCTATGATATGATCTTCGGGTAAGAGACCCCAGTAGCGCGAATCTTTGGAGTCCATAACATAATCGCCGGCCATAAAGTAATAATTCATTCTAAAAACATACTCTTTTAGCGGCTTACCTCCCAGCATAATAACATTGTGATTCATTTCTAAGCTCTTACCTGTTTCGTAAGCAATCATTTTTCGGTATAATTCAATATTTTTATAATCAATCCGTACCCTGTCATTTGCCTTGGGGATATAAATAGGTCCAAAGTTTTTCATTGTCCAATGATAATTTGAATCAAATGGGCAACAGTTAAAAGTCACCTTTGGTATTGAATCTTTTGTGTTCGATAATGCCGCCTGATTGCAATATGCCCCTAAGGTATCGGCACTACCTTTTACTTTATAAATTCCATCCTCTATATAGAAAGTATCGCCAGGAATGCCCACGCAACGTTTTACATAATGTGCATTAAAATCCATTTCAATCTTATTCCAACGATTATCCGTTATAGGAAAATTGAATACCAATATTTCATTCCGCCTAATGGCACGTAAACCTTTCAGTCTTTTCATTTCCCAATTGCCATCCGTCCAGAATTTCCAGTCTTTAAATATACGTGGACCTAATATCATTTTATTTACTATAATATAATCTCCTGTTTTCAAAGTGGGTTCCATCGAACCCGATGGAATCTTGAAAGATGCAAAACAAAACACTTTGAGAAAAACGGTCAGAATAATACTCCCAAGTATCAAAACCGATACTTGAAGAGTTATTCTCATGACTTTTTGTAAACGTGATTTTTTTTTCATAGATTCAAAAACTGCCGCTAAGCGAAAATTTTGATTAGTAGAAATTTAGGATTCATATTAACTGCTATCTGATAACTGTTAACTGACGACTGCTCCCTTATTTCTCTACTACTTCCCCACTTATTTTTAGTCTTACATAACCTTCGGGGACATTACAAACCACATCCGCAGTTTTATTAAAGTAACCCAATGAATTGGGTTTGTATTCCAATGCTACTGTTGTAATTTTACCTTGGACGATTGGTTTTTTGTTGTATTTAGCCACTGTACAACCACATGATGTGTTTACTGTCTGAATTATCAAGGGTTGTTCCCCTGTGTTTTTTAGCTGAAAGGCTACATGTCTAGTCGTTTTAAATGAAAATCTACCGAGATCTATAGAATCTCTATCAATTTGTACATTTGTGTTGTTTTTTGAAAGATTATTATTATTTTCTATTTCAGTAGTTTGAAAACTACCCTTTTTTCGTCCGCCAATAATATAGTTGTATAATTCACTCAATTTTATATTATTAATTGGCGAGCCAATTAATAGCACCCTGTTTTTATCATCTAACAAAAAAGTTCGGAAACGCTCTTCTTTTGGCAGTTTATTTAGTTTGTTGAATTCGTCCATGGGGTCACAAATGATGGGGTACGTGAAATTATCAATGTACAATTTTTCTTCAATTTGTTTGTAATTCGTTGATTGAATTACAAACAAAAAACCAACATCATATTTCTTCATTTGACAAGTATTTATATACACTTTCCATTCCTTAAAATGTAATCTGCAAGGTACACAACTCAAGGAATCAATATAAATTAATATTTTGTACTTGTGTCTTAACAAGTTAATATGTAGTTTGTCATGTCCAATACATTTAATTAGTAAACTCTTAGGAATTTTAATTTCTTTTTGATCCCATTTTTCTACAATGCTTTTCGCTTGTTCTTTTGATTTATTGCATGATTGAAAGCTAAAAAAAAGCAAGATTAATAATATTATATTAAAATTAATTCGAATATTCAGATTTAGCATATGTATTTGTAATTTTATAATTCAGAAAAAAGTTGTTGATGTTTTTCTCTCTTCCTCTGTAAGTTCCTTTCTCAAGGAACTTACAGAGGAAGAGAAATACTGTTTAAATTCACTAAACAATCTAGTTTTTACAAATATATAAATGATACCAGCTACTTAACTTGCACTTATAAAGATTTGTCAACATAAAACAATGTTAGATTATTAATGTATTTCAAAGAATGCATCGTTCACGGCCTCCTAAATAACATAACCAATGCCCATCAGGCCCTATATACAATGTGTAACAATAACAATCTCCTTGACCCTCAGCTTGCGCCAATGCTTCCACATTAGCCAATGCAAGGTCACCTTTATTAGTTATTTTATTTAAATTAACATTGGTCATTGCACCTACAGCAACAGCTACTACTACCACGGCACCAAAAATTTTCTTTTTCATAAATTTTGTATTGATTTTTTTATTAATAGTTTAATTATTTAACTGTACTTATGCTTTCAACAGCTTGAAGCCACGTGCTTCATGATATTTCATGTATTTTCTGTACTTTTGTCCTCCTTTCCTTTGCTATTTAGTTTGAAGCAACTGACTTGTATGTCATTATAGGTTACATTAAAAGTGTAGACAAATTCTTTCGATACATTTTTATTTGACAATAAATTGGATTTAAATAAACTAATTGACAAGATATTTGTGTTATTTCATTTGCAAATATCTTTGACGGTTATATATTAAACTTTAAATTATTTGTTTTCTTTTTTGTTGAAAAATGTAAATTGTAAATATTTTATCTTGAATGAAATACCATACAATAAAATTGTTGACGTATGAGAAATTTCCAATTATTGTTTATTCCCAAGATTATTTTTTATTGAATAGAGCATCAAAATTGGATTAGAGTCTTCTCTTGAAGTCTCAACGTATTTTCTTAGACTCTCAATTTTTAGTGATTTTTTATTTATATCAAAGAGGTTTATTTGTGCAATAAATTGATTGCCATTGACACCTATTGGAAGAGGGAATTTTCCGCCTATACCAATATCATCTAATACATCTGACTGTTTGAAATTAATGACCTTACGACTTTCTTTATTATAGATTCCAGTATAAAAATCCTTTTTTATATAATATTTTACAACTAAATATTTTTCATTTTCATATACATATAAGAGCCGTATCCAATCCTTACTACTTCTCATTATTTCATTAAAAGTTTCTACAGAACTCTTACTTTTTAGAAATAAATCCTGATCAACTATCTCAGAATCGCCAAAAAACATTTCATACTTACATTGAATAGAATCCTTTGTAACTAAATATATTTTGTTTGAAAAATAAGGGTAGAAGTAAGTATTTCCTGAAAATGAATAAAAATTAGTTTCACTTCCATGAAATATATTCTCAGAAGGCATAGTTTTTAAAAATTTTTTACGAATTGTCCCCTTGTTATCAGAAACAATTAAAATGTTTTTTTCTTTAAAATCTCTATTACCTTTATCACCATAATACAAATAGAGATCGTCATCGGGTAAAACAAAGAATGATTTTGGCGAACGAAACGGCATTTTAACTTCTTCAATAAACTTTAAACTATTTAGATCATATTTTAGCAAACGACTTAATTGGATATCGTATAACAATAAATACCCCTTTTTGTCTATATAAAAAGAATATGGTGAGATAAACTCGCCAGGTCCATTACCTTTATAAGTAAGTTTGTTTATGAATTTCCCAGTAATTGAGAAAACATACAGCCCATTTGATTTAGAATTATCTAAAATATATATTTTATTATTTGATATCTCTATTTGATTAATAGTTCCTATTAATGACTCAACAGTTGTTTCTAAATGAATAAATGAATAATCGGAAATGATTTCAGAAACCTTAGTTTTAGTTATTTTTCCGAAATCAATGCTATGTTCGCTTACATTCTTATCTATTTTCTTTGAGGTGCGAGTGCATTGTACAATAAAAGCAAATCCTACTAAAATCACTAAATATTTAAATTTACGCATAATATTTATTTATAATTTTAATTTATAATTTTAAACAAACTGGGACGCAAGTCCCAGTTTGAAATTTATTTAAGCATAACATATGTTGGTTCCCCATTGCCAACAGTTAAACCCAGTGCCATCTGGGCGAAAATAGACATTCCATATTGGATTCCAAACGCTCTCAGTTTGCGCCAACGCTTCCACATTTGCCAACGCTAAATCACCCTTATTACTCGTTTTATTTAAATTCACATTCATCATTGCACCTGCAGCAATAGCTACTACCAGCACGGCACCAAAAATTTTCTTTTTCATAAATTTTGTATTGATTTTTTATGTTAATAGTTTAATTATTTTTAACTGCGTGTATCCTTTCAACAGCCTGAAGCTGTATGCTCCATTATAATTCATTTATTTTCTGTACTTTTGTCCTCCTTTCCTTTGTTAGGTGGGAGTTGGGGCGGAGGTCGTTGTCCGGGCTTTTGCGAGTATAGACAATTTTTCCGCCCCATTTCCCCTGTTATTAGTATTTATTTTTTGTTATGGTCAAGTTACTTTTCTATCGAGATATGAGAAATATTTTTATTCTATCTATCTTAGTTCTAGTAAATCAATAGTATTGTTTTATGTTCTAATTATTAAGCAAGCTTCCCACCGCGATAGAAACAATGTGCGAAGCTTCTGTGAATAAAATGAAAAATTAATACCAGTTAAAAATTAATCGGAACAAAATTATTAAAACAAATTCTTATATTTTAATTAATAAAGCCTTCAATTCTGACTCAATTCTGATTTCTCTTTACACTCCACCTCGTTTGCATGTGGTATTCATGTTTATTTGTTTATAACAATAGATATTACCACCGCCATACTGCGTGCACGCACTGTTTCGTTGCGTTATCGCAACTTTTCACTGCATTGTTTAACTAATTCACCGCAATGTCGCAGATTTTTAGTGCGTTATCGCACCGTGCGGCTGCGATTGAGAATTGCCGTCCCTTTTAAGGGGCGGCAATTGATTTTTACCACCATAATATAACTAACAGAACACACCTTATTTATTTTGCAGTCTTTTCCGATGAATCGGTAGCTTGTTTAAAAAGTTTACCGAGTTAGTCCACTATGGCTTGCATACCCGGTTTTTTCATTTTAAGTGCCATTTTCGCTTTCATATACACAAAGCGCGCTACTTCGCACGCTTCGGCACCTGCCAGTTGCTTGGTGTCATGTACCATTTCCAGTAGTTGTTGTAATTCATTTTCGATGATTGATAAGCCCGAATATAGATTCAAATCATGCTCACCGGCGGTTAACAAGGCATCCCTCGGATTAATTGCTGCATTTCGAATAGCTAATTTATGTGCCTTTTCAGTAAACGGTTTGCGACCATCGTCGAGCAACTGCAATGATTTTCAGTCGGCTTCCGATAGTTTAATAAGGAATGCCATGAATGCTCTTAATCCTACAATTCCCTTTAAGATTTAACTCTTTGATTCTTTGTTGAATGCAACATCAATACGATTTTCCATACTTTAAAAAAAAATCAGACATTATTGCGTATTTAATTCAAATTACTTCACATTTAATTGACTAACAAATTCAATCATAAATAGGAAAAAAATACAACCTTAACCCCGTTCGACTGAGCTCACGTCGAAGCCTAAAGGGGAACAAAACCTACTTTCGTCTCGTAGAAACCAATATTTCTAATTATATGAATCCGTTTTTAAAGTTGATATTCCACCAATGGATTATTCCCATTTATATCTAGCGCAATGACTTTATTCTGCTTTTCAACAACAGTAAATCCTGTAATGTACTTATCTAAAATATACTGACAAACAGGCTTCCCAGTCAAATCGAATACTTGCAACAGATTACCACCATCTTTTGAGTTGGGATCTTTTTCTATATCTTTGAATGTTTTTCCCCAGAAAATGGCATAGATTTTATCTTTCCCCACATACACATCGCTATACCCCATAATGCCGCAAGGCGAGGCATATCCGCTTTTGTTGATAAATTCCGGTTCACCAGCTTTACCGTATACGATATTGATAATGGAGTTTGTCTTCAAATTGTATAACTCCAGCACCTGTCCCAGTTGTGTTCCCATGGCCAATATTCCATTGGAAGGGTTGTAGTCAATAAATGATCGCCAGGCTTGTGCTACCACTACGTTTGAAGGATTATTCTTCTTGCTGGGGATGGTAAAACAACTGCGTGTTATCTGCCCCTTTCTGTTAATCAGATTGAAACGATGCTTGCCGGTATAATCAGGAACTACAAAAGTTGAATCGTTTATAATATCAAAGTCTAGCGTTCGTATTAATTTATCCGAAAGCTTTATCCGTTCGGTGGTATCAGGTTTATGTCTGTCGAAAACCGAAATCGAACTTTTGTTGGCATCCAATAGGTAAAATCTACCTTGTTTATCAAAACGAATATTTTCGGCGTCTAGAAATTCATTCGGTCCAATACCCGGCTTTGCAAACGAGCGTTTCAATTTCAATTCGGGGAAACTAAACTCATGGTAATAGTAATCCGAACCATGTAAATCCATAACGACCAACGTAGAATCAATCTGTCTTACACGAAATGGATAACGCATATAAACAGCACTCGACAATAATACTTTTCCTGAAATTCTTTTGGATATAGCATCAAATTCAGGTATTTGTCTATTGTTACCGACACAGCTTTGTAACACTAGGATTAAAACAAATGCCCAAAATAACTTTTTATAGTTCATCAATACACAAATTTTACTTTTCCTTTACTATTAGGACAATCTAAGCTACCTATACCATAACATTGCTCATTAACTGTTTCTGCATACGATAATGCTTCAATATTTTTGAGTACAATGCACGATACATTATTGATCCGCTTGTTGACAATAGTAAAGTTAAATGTACCGACTATTATCACTAAAACAGATAGGGAATAAAGGATTTTCTTCATATAGCTCAATCTTGAATTAACAATATGCAAATTAAACACAATTAAATAAAATATCCATGATAAAAAGACAACTCAATTCTGATTAAATTCTGACACGATTCTGATTAAATTCTGATTTTATTATTATATTTGCTAAATTTTTATCATAGAGCAAGTCCTGACAATTGTTTATTACCAGAAAGAGATATAATTACTGTCGTATGAGATCAAAACATTTATATATTCAATTGCTAATAGTATTAGTTTCTGCACTTATTACTGTAAATCAAATAGTGTGGATAACCAATATGTATCATCTTCATAAAAAAGAGCTGACGGATTTCGCAAATAAATCAGCAACTAAAGCTGTTTATATGGAAGTGTCTGAAAGAGGTGAAGCCATTGGTGGTAGTAGAGTTTTTTCAACAAATTTCTCGGGTTCTAATGATACTTCGAGATATATTGTAAAAAGGCTACGAACAGAAGATACCACCTATGTAGTTACCATTGATAAACAAGATCCAAACACCTTGTCAAAAATGATACAGCTAGTATTAAAGGATGAGATGCCTGTTGATTTAAAAAAACTGAATACGTTTTTTAAAAAACAACTTTCAGAAAGATACGCCATTAAAAACACCTATTTTGATTATTTAGATCTGAAGAAAAACAAAACAATTAAGAGTAATAAACCTGCAAATGCTTCATCAAACTACCTGCAAACAGATACGATTAAACTGGATATTATTTCTTCGATTGGTGTAGTTGGTTATGTTGAAGTGCCAAGCGTAGTTCTACTGAATAAAATGGGATATCAACTAGCGCTTTCGGTATTTCTGATATTAATAGGTGGTGGGTGTTTAATTTACTTGGGTAGAAGTTTCGTATTGCAATGGAAGCTGGAAAGGCTTAGGCAGGAATCAGTCAATTCCATGACACATGAATTTAAACGCCCTATCTCAAGTGCAGTAGCCATGGTGTCACTTATACCGTTTTATGTAGAAAAGAACGATATGTCCAAAGTAGTAACCTATGCTAACAACACTATCACCGAATTAAATAAACTAACCGCATACACCGAGCGAATTCAACAAATCAGCAACAACGAAAAAGCAAATATCCTTCTAAGTAAAGTCGGAGTAGAAATTGAGCCTTTACTTCAATCTATTAAAGAACGTTATTCCGACACGGAGAACTCTTTGAAAAAAGTAAATATACAAACTGAAGTTCATTCAAAAAATAAATTTCTGTTTGTTGATGTTCTACATTTTTCAAATGTATTGGACAATTTGGTTGAAAATGCGATAAAATACTCGAACTCCGAAGTTAATATTGATATTGATGTTGCGGACACCAACGAAGGAGTTAAAATATCAGTTAAGGACGATGGCTTGGGAATATCCACATTTGACTTAAAGTATATATTTGATCGGTTTTACCGAAGTAATAGAAAAGAACTGAAACGAAAAACAGGATTTGGTCTTGGACTTACTTACGTGAAATCGATGGTGGAAGCTCATGGCGGTAGTATTTCAGTTACAAGCCAAATAAATGAGGGTAGTGAATTTGCGATTTTATTAAAAGAACAATATGAAGAATAGAATACTTATAGTTGAAGATGATGATGTATTAGGAGAAACTTTAAAAGATTTTTTTGAGGCCAATGAATTATCAGTGGCTTGGGCGCAAGATGGGAATGCCGGTCTGAAACTTTTCAAGAGCTTTAACCCGCAATTAATTTTATTGGATGTTATATTACCAGGGAAAGATGGGTTTGATGTTATTACTGAGATTCGCACAACGAATACTACTATTCCCATCATTCTTATGACCGGAACTCAGTTTGATGCTCCCGATCAAATTAAAGGATACAATCTAGGCGCTGTAAATTATTTGAGAAAGCCGGTCTTGCCACAAGTTGTACTAGCTCAAATTAACCAATTGCTAAGCCGCATCTCTACCCGAAGATTTAAATTGGGAGATTTGGAAATTACCATTGACAATCAGCTGCTAACAATTAACGACACACAGGTTATACTTCGGGATAAAGAGTCCAAATTACTATTACTTCTATTAAATAATCAGCATAAGGTAATTTCTCGTGAAGATATTCTACAGTCTATTTGGAGTGACAACTCCTATCATCTAAACAATATTCTGGACTCAACTATTTCACATTTAAAAAAAAACCTTATTGACTTCCCTACTATAAAAATAGCTTCTGTATATGGAAGTGGATATAAATTAATAGTTAGTAAGAATAGTTGAGATAAAGGGATGAAGCGTTCTTGTTTTTTTACAAGGCAATAATCGTGTGCTATTTCCATTTTTACAAGGCAATGTTCAGTTGAATTTTATAGCGGAGGCGTTCAATAGAGTGTAAATTTTCAATTCTCATAAAAAAGTCATCCGATTTTTTCGCACTCTCCTTTTGCTTATATGCGATAAAATTTGCAACTTTGCATGTTACTAGCGACAAAATTTATCATTCGCAAGTGAAAACTTGATTAATTGCACCATTTCTCGTTTAAATCAGTTTAAATCAATTAATACTGAATCTTGGAAATTGCTTGGTCGTGGTCAAAATGTACTGAAACACTTATTCAGTAAACATTTCAGAAGAAATATGCCGCAACCAAAATCAAATTTACAGAAAAATACAAATCAAGTTAGTTGCTCAATCTACCCGCAAGAACAAAAATGAAATCATGCACTCCACCCGCCACCGCCGTGCTTGAAATGCGCCAGAATTTCCCCTCTACCAAACGAATCAACAACCGGAAAATAATGCCCCGCAAACTACTTATGACTTTTATGCCTGTTTTTTTTTTGATAGATGCATAAAAGTTACAACAAGTTTTCCTGTTGGGGACAGTTGACACAACCCATTTTTTTCTCGCCTGACACTTCGAGCCCCGGTATCCACTCAAAAAAAATGCATTGTGATAGAGTTTGATAATGTTGAAAAGTAAGAATAAGTTTTCGAGACTAATTCTTACTTTTCATTATATGGATTACGAAAAACTTATTTCCTGCTTTCCAACATTTAAAGTAATTTATAATTTAAGTTTTAAGTTGAACCTGAAATAAATGCCCTAAAACAATATGTCTGTTTTTAAAGACTCAGTTTCTTGAAACAAAGAAAAAACAGACAAACTATTTTTGAGTAGGGACAGCGGTTAAACTACATTTAGCATTTAATTATTTGCTACCGCCAGAATAAAATAATTTCCCGCTAAATAAAGTTATAGATTTTAGCACTTCGTGCAATATAATACATGTTTACACTTCGTGTTTGGAAAAATGTGGTGCTTATTGTTTTGTGCATAATTGGGATAATTAGAAAAAGTTTGTTGACAGTATTTTATGTCTGCATCATTTTGATTATTAGTTTCGTCAATATTTTATTTCAATTTGTTGCACTACTGACATTATTTATTGTTGGCTTGTTGACAAGATTGTTTGTTGGCATGTTGACAAGATTGCAAGATTGCAAGACTTCTTGAATTCATGTTGTCAATCTATCAAACCCTAAAACTAACTATCATTCTACCTAGATTTATTGTTGACTAGAAAGTTGCAAAGCAATCTTTCAAGTAAATTG